>Ga0315906_10001690_pt1 | contig 32276 bp, 22 predicted proteins | sample LakEriMetagenome_4_FD_203526 | JGI IMG/M metagenome (GOLD analysis project Ga0315906, IMG submission 203526) | Freshwater fungal communities from buoy surface, Lake Erie, Ohio, United States - Buoy 2 MA122 | ecosystem: Environmental > Aquatic > Freshwater > Lake > Lake biofilm | place: USA... | reverse complement strand
TGACAAGAACAGTACTAAACTATTCTATGTAGCTAAAGTAGTAGATGGTAACAGTACACAATATAGAAAGTCAACACCTAATGATGTTATGTATGAGAATATGGACTTGTATATTAATGGAGAAGGAGTTGAAAGCAACAAAGAAAGAGCAGCAAAATCTTTCCTTGAAGCTGTAGGAATGGATATGGAAACACTTAAAATTAAATCAATTGTAAGAGATTCCGTATTTTTTAAGTATATTATTAATAAGGCTGATGGTTACATCTACCATGCTAAGACTAATGCAATGTTAGGACGCAATGTTTCAGATGTAATAGAGTATTTGAAGAACCCACTTAATGAGGATGTTCTAACAGATCTTAACAAAGCCTGTGAGAAATTTTGGAATTCTTAAAATTAAAATAAAATGAAAAAATATCAATCTGGTGGTAGTCCTATAAGACCTACAATGAAACCTTCTACAAAAACAGGACCTGGTTATAAACCCGCTCAAGGTGCACCAAAAGTAACTATTAGTCCTAGTAGCGGTTCTAGTAAAACACCTGTTACAAAGGTATCTACTAAAAAAGCAAATCCCCCACGTGGAACAATGGATCTAATCAGAGGTTCTAAAAAATCAGATTATACTGGTACTGTAACACAGTCTGCAAAAAAAGGTGGTACAGTTAAAAAATACCAAGATGGTGGATCTACTGGTTTTGATAGAAGACAAGAAAGAAAAGTTACTAAAGCTGAAACAAGAGCAAAGATTGCTTCAATTGAAGGTGAAGGAACAGTAGCTCAAAAAAGAGATAATAGAGCTCAACGTGTAGCAGTTGCTGCTGGTACTGCAAGAGCTAAAACTCCAAAATCAGTTTCAACATCAACTTCTACTTCAACAACAAATAATACTACGCCTGCTTCTAAAGCACCTACAAATCCAGGAATGGGTAAAACACCAGTTGGTCCTAAAACTGGAATGACCAAAACTCCACCATATGCAAAGGATAGTATTAAAAATAAAACTAATACAAATAGTCCTGTAAGATATAAAAAAGGTGGAATGACTAAAAGTAAAAAATAAGTACTATGCCAAAAGATGCATGCTATAATAAAGTAAAAGCACAGTATGCTGTGTTTCCTTCAGCAAGGGCTTCTCAAGCTATTGCAAAATGTAGAAAAGGTTCTGGCAATGTTAGAAAAACAAAAGCAGGATCTGACTTAAAAAGATGGCAAGCAGAAAAATGGCAAGATACAAAATCTGGTAAACCTTGTGGAGCCGGTGGTAAAAATGAATACTGCCGGCCAACAAGGAAAGTATCTAAGGATACACCTAAAACTAAATATGAATTAACTCCTTCTAAACTTGCTGCTAAAAAAGCTGAAAAGTCAAGAGTAGGTATGGGTAGAAGAGTTAAAAAAGCATAACTATGGCAAAGACTAGAGCGCAACAAGCAGCAATTGCTATCTCAATGAAGAAAGCTGGTAAGAAACCAAAAATGCAAAATGGTGGAAGTTCCTCTATAACTGTAAGAAAAGTATCTTCAAATGATCCTTATGAAAAAGCAAAAAGAGATTATGAAATGAAGAAACTTACTTTAGATGCTAAACATAAAATGGATAAATTAAAAGCATCTAAAAAAATGCAAGATGGTGGTTCTACAAGATCTGTTCAAGGTGCGCCTAAACCAGCTAAATTAACTCCATCACAAACAATGAAAACTGTTAGATGGGATGGCGGTAATACTGGTTTACAAGTACCTAGTTATATGGTAAATGAAACAGGTAATCCATTACCTCAGTATGAAGCAACGGTAAAAGATAGACTTAAGAAAGCAGGTAAATTATCTTTTGGTGGTACAATAAAGAAAAAATAAAATGGCAAAGTCACCAGCATGGCAAAGAAAAGCAGGAAAGAATCCATCAGGAGGTCTTAATGCTAAAGGTGTTGCTTCTTATAGAAGAGAGAATCCGGGCAGCAAACTTAAAACTGCTGTAACCACTAAACCATCAAAGCTTGCCCCAGATAGTAAAGATGCTAAAAGAAGAAAATCTTTTTGTGCTAGAATGTCTGGTATGAAGAAAAAACTTACAAGTTCAAAGACAGCTAATGATCCTAACTCAAGGATCAATAAGTCTTTGAGAAAGTGGAACTGTTAAAATTATATATTATGAAAAAAATGTGTGCTAAGTGTGGCGGCTCTGTGAAAAAAATGGCTAAAGGTGGTTCAATGAAAACTACTGTAGGTTCTAAGTCTGCTAAATCTTTTATTGCTGGTATTCCAAATAGTGGTCCAACAGGTCCTAACTATCAAGGTGTAGACACTATGAAAAAAGGTGGTATGGTTAAAAAGAAATATGCTAAGGGTGGTTCATCATTTGGCATGCTTTCAGTAAAAGCTGGTATTGATAAAAATCCAAAACCTACTGCTGCTGATAGAATTGCTGGTGCTACTAGAAAAATGAAATCTGGTGGTATGATGAAAGCTAAAAAGAAATAATCATGAAATCACCTGGCAAATTAAAACCAATGATTGGTCCTGTACCTAGTACAGTTAAGAAACCATTAAAAGCTGGTATGTATGCTAAACCTGTGCCAAAGAAAATGGCAGAAGGCGGTAACTGGATTCAAGGTGCAATTAAAAAACCAGGAGCTCTTAGAGAGCAACTTGGTGTAAAAAAAGGTGAAAAGATTCCTAAAGCTAAATTAGCGGCAGCTGCTAAGAAAGGTGGTAAGCTTGGTCAAAGAGCAAGACTTGCAATTACTCTTGGTAAAATGCGTAAAAAATAATAACAAATGTTAAATAGTACAATTGAAATAAAGATCAAGCAACGGCTAAATAAATTAGATAGCCAAGACTATGACAACATTGAATGTTGGCAAATAGTTGAGGCATTTAATAAAGCTCAAGTTGAGTGGACTAGAAGACAATTGCACGGAATTAATATTGTTAAAGAAGGGGATGAAGGTTCAACTAGAAGAAAAGATGATCTTCAAGTTCTTTTAAATACTCAAGCTATTTTACTTACTAATGAGCAATACTATTATTTTGGTAATCTTCCAGAGAATTATCTTCAGTGGAAAAGGGTAGATGCTTATGCTAAAAATGAGTGTTGTGAAAAAAGAAGAATGACAGTCTATCTTGTACAAGAAGGAGATCTTAACATTCTTTTAAGAGATAAAGCTAAACAACCAAATTTTGAATGGGCAGAAACTTTTGCTACTCTTATTGGTAATACAACACACATATATACAGATGGTAAATTTGAAATTCAAAATGCTAATCTTATATATTATAGACAACCCATTAAAATTCAAATTCAAGGTTGTGTAGATCCTTATACAGGAATTCAATCCACACAAAATGTAGAATGTGAGTTTAAAGATGATATAGTAGAAGTAATAATTGATGAAGCAGTAAGTATTCTTGCCGGAGATATTGAATCAGGTAATCAGTTCTCAAGAGGAACAGAAACTGCAGAACGTAACAACTAATCATGGAAACAAAAACAAGACTATTAAAAAGAAATCCTGAGCCTGCAAAAACAATTAGTAGACCTCAACCTGTTGTTACACAACCTAAAGAAGAACCTGCTAAACCACAACCTACTCCAGATGCTGGAGTTGGAGGAAGTTCATTAGATACTATGACAGCTGCATGTGCAACAGAGATGATGAATGCCGCTACTAGTTTTCATAGACTTCACTTAAAAGTTAAGGGAGATGGTTCATATGCTGCACATAAAGCTCTTGGAGAATTTTATGAAGGACTCCATGGTCATGCTGATACTTTAGTTGAAGGATATCAAGGTGTAGCAGAAAAGCTTTTAAGTTATACTGACATGCCAATTAGAACTTTAGATACTGTAGCAGATGCTGTAGGATATCTTAGAGATTTATACAATAGCATTAATAAATTGCAGGGTATGATGCCATACTCTGAAATTGTAAATAATCTAGACTTAGTTAAGGATTCAATTAATTCAACAAAATACAAATTGCTTTTCTTAAAATAATTTTGGAAGTTTAAAAAACTTTCACTATATTATAGTATATATTTATTAATTAAAACTTAGAAAAAATGGCTTATTTTAATCATGCTTTTGAAAAAGCATTTTTAGGTACAGGTGCTAGCCGTGTAGGTGCTACTGTAACTAAATTAGATGGCACAACAGTTTCTACAAGTACTAGCTTTGGTTATGTAACTACAGATGGTGTGCCTACTTATGGATTAAACCAATTAAAAGCATCAGCTGCATCAGAGTATGCAAATGGTTATTTTGGTTTCTTTAGTCCATCAACTAACCTAACTATTACTCCAACTGGTTGTTGCAATGTTTATCTTGCAGGTTCTGCAATTTATGACAATGACAAAATTGGTCCATTAGCAGGTGGTTATCAAGAGACTAACAAGTCTAAAATGATCAATCCTAAATATGTATCACATTTTTATTCAGTAGCTCCATGTAGCCCACAGAATAATGTAATTCACGTAGGTTCTACTTACTGGACTGCAGGTGGTGGTGTATTAACTGGATCTGTTACAACTCCAGGTGTAGGATATACTCCTAACTCTACTACTCCAACAGTAGTTGGTACAGTAACTGTAACTGGTACAGGTACAGGTTTGGAATTAGCAATTACAATTGCTGCTGGTGTTCCAACAGTAACAGAAATTATTAATCCTGGTAAAGGTTATGTAGCAGGTAACACTGTAACAATTAAATCACCTACAGGAACTCCAGGTACTCTTGCAGTTTATACAATTGGTACTGTAACTGCTTCACATCCACAAACAGGGTGTGGTGCTACTTATGAGTGCTGCAAAGAATTCTTATGTGGTGAAACTTACTACCTCCGTTTGGATGTTAAAGGTTCTCCTGCATTACGTTTCTTAAATCACAATGCTTATGCAACTGTTGATGCATACACAGGCTGTTGTGCACCAGATGCTATTTCTCCAACTCCAGTAGATTCTACTCTTGTAATGATTGCTTGGGCAAATGGAATTGTAAACAATCCAATTGTTTCTCCATTTATTCAACCAGTAGTACAAGCTGAAAATGGATCTATTTGGTATGCTCCAGGAACTTCTGCTGCTTTCTTAACTGCAAATGGTGCTGATACTTGGGATAACTATGTATCTGCTGGCCATATTGATGGTGCTTGTGCAGGTTTGATCTTGAATGGTGCTTATGTTGACACTAGATTTGGTGACTGTACATTCCAAGTTTCTGACTTTTATGAAAAAGAGCCAGTTAAACTTTATGCTTCTGAGGTTGACTTAACTGGTGAGCCATGTTTATTTGATAGTCTATGTGTAGTTACTGAGTGTGAAGGTTTGCAAGTTCAAGGTTTAGGTGAGACAGTTCTTAGAGAACTTACTCTTTCTGAATCTTACAGACAAAACTTCTTAGCTACTGACTTCCGTATCCGTGAGATTACTCAAGGTAACCAAATTATTGGTGCTATTGACCGTGCTGGTTTATACTACAGATACGTACTTATCCACAATGTACCACGTTTCAACAACCCAACCGGTACATTTGATAATGATCAATATGCATTAACTATTTACTCACAAAATGCTTTAGCTACTTTTGTTTCTGAAGTAACATCATGGTTGACAAGTTGTGATAATGCATGTAACATTGAGGCATTCTCATGCGATACTGTATGTGACGTTCCAATTAACTTCCCTGCAGTTCCAGTGTACAATCCTTACAATGTAGTTTCTTGTAACTAAGAGTAACAAAGAATAAAAATCTAAAAGGGGAGAAGAGTTACAAACTCCTATCCCCTTTTTTTATTAAATACTTATGGCTAATCACGTATTAAGTTTAGAAGTTCCAACAGTTATGAATACCTGTATCCTAAAGATTATGGATACAAGTGTATATTCTGATTTGTTGCCAGTAACATGTCCTACATTAAATGTAACTGTTCCTGGGTTTGCATACTCTGTTCAACTAGAAGGAACTCAAATGACTGAGTTTGTAGCAAGTGGACATATTACACTAACAGCTTGTGATCTTAATTTACAGACATCAAACTGTGGAACTCAATATGCTAATTTACCAGATGGTATTTATGTAATTAAGTATAGTGTATCTCCTAATGATCAAGTGTTTGTAGAATATAATCATATGAGAATTAGTTATGCACTTAATAGATATTACAATATTTTATGTGATGTGGATGCTAATGCCTGTGAACCACCACTTAAAACAAAACAAAGACTTGAGCAGCTTGGCTTAATTAAAATGTATTTAGAAGCAGCTAAAGCAAAAGTAGAATTTTGTCATGAGCCACAGAAAGGTATGACACTTTATAACTACGCTCTAAAAATGTTAAATAAACTAGACTGCGTAAATTGCTAACAATTTAAAACCAACAAAAAAATATGGCAACGTGTCCTAATTGTAAAAACAAAATGTCATGTGGATGTCAGAAAAGACAAGCATCAGATGGTAAAACTGTATGTTCAAAATGTCTTAATAATTATGAGGCAGATTTGAAACAAAGACAAACAATTGAAACAGTATCTCAAACAAATCAAGTTTGGGGAAAAGATAGATATAAAACAACTACATAATGTCATTTCCACCACCACCCCCTCCTCCTGGATTTTCTGCAACATGGTTTGCTTTTGAGCCTTGCTGTGGAGGAAATATTATATATTTTAGACATGATGGAACAACTTTTGCTCCAAATGAAGGTATAAGTATATATACGGGTCCAGCAATTCAGGGGTATGATACTGAAAATGAAGAATATGTTACTTTAACAAATCAGTGTTATAAAATTTATAGGGGTGATGCAACTGATCCAGCAAGTCCAATTAATGGAACAAACTATTATAACTTAAATGAAGTTCCAAGTTTTACTCCTTCTAATTATACTTGGGATAGTACAACAACATATGAAACTGCTTGTGGAGATGAGACTCCTGGATTTTGTCCAGAGTGTGTAACACAATGTTATTCTCTTTATCCATGTGCAGGTGATATTCCCCCAGTTACAACTGATACAGATTTATCTGCATATGTAGGTACTTATGCGTGGATACAAGTAAATGCTGATTTTGGTTATGCATGTTTTTTTGTAGCTCTTGCGCCAGATTGTCTCAATGCAATTACAGTATCTGTAGATGGTGATACACCATGTTCATGTAACTGTGAGTGTTATGAAATCATCGGTACTGCAAAAGTAGATTATGTAGATTGTGATGGTACTCCTGTGAGTACATTTGTAGATGGTTATTGGAAAGGATGTTCTCAAGTATATCCATTTACAAATCCAAGTCCAGGACTTAATCTTACAGTTATAAGTCATGGTAATTGTATAGAAGGTCAATGTCCAACAGAATGTTATGAACTAACTGACTGTAATGGACTTTTAGATCCAATTTATACTACAGCTCAATCATTATCTCCATATGCTACACTAGGACAAGTAGTCCAAATCCAAGGATATGATAACTGTTGGCTAGTTAATAGTGTTGTAGAATGTGATTGTGCAATTAATGTGGTTGTACTACAAGCATATGATACATGTGAAGAATGTAATCCTGCGCCTAACTATTTACTTACTAACTGTGATGATTCAACTACAATTATTTATACATCATCTGATCTTAGTACATATGTTGATCAAGTTGTAGAATTAAATCCTGATTGTCCAGGTTGTTGGATTGTCAGTGAAATCAATGGACCAATTCCATCTGATGTACCAGTTTCAGTTTCAGTAGCATTTGATGATTGTGAAGCATGTAAAACTACATACTATGTACTTTCAGATTGTGCAGAAATTGAAGCTGACATAATTACATCAACGGATTTATCAGATTATATTGGTCAAATAATTACTCTTGAATGGTGTCCTACAACATGTTGGACTGTAGCAGTATCACAAACAAGTTTAAATGCAGGTGTTCTTGGAAATATAGCACAAGAATTTGATACTTGTTTAGCATGCCTTACAAGCTTTCCTTGTATATGTTCAAGAATTAAAAATCATGATACAGTAGCACATAACTATGACTATCTAGATTGTGAAGGAACTGTACAAACTATTACATTACTTTCAGGAGAAAGATCTGAAAGAATATGTATGGCACATTGGTTATCATCTTATCCTACAGATTATGTAGAATACTTTGGTAATTGTACTAATGGTGAATGTCCTCCACAAATTTATCCAAAAAGAAATGTAGAACCAGGATATGTTACCCCAATCTGTAGTACAGAGAAATATGAAAAGATAACATGTAAGGCTTCAGAAATATTATACAAGTCAGTTCTAGAACTTAGATATGGTATTAGTAATTGTTGTCCTGAAGAAAATGATAAATGGTTAGTTAAAAAACAATTAATTGATTTGCAAGCTTTAAGAGATCCATTATATGTATGTGAAGTTCCTGCATGTGGATGCGGTCAAACTACATGTGGTTGTAATACCTTAAACACTTGTAATTGTAATTAATAATTAGTATATTATAGATATGAAACCTTTGAACCTAGATAATAAACCTTGTAGTCCAATTTCCTCTAACTGTGTGATTTGGCAAGGACCAGATATCCCATGCATTAAGCTTTGCACAGGTGACACTGTATCAGATGTTGTTGGTAAATTGGCTACAGAATTATGTGCAGTTCTAGATACATTAAATGTTACAAATTATGATTTGTCATGTTTTAATTTAACAGCATGTGGTCCAAATGATTTTCAAGCACTTATACAATTTTTAATTGAACAGATTTGTGCATTACAAACTGAAGTAAATACACTTGCTGATCCAGCCACTAGTCCAATTGTAAATACAACTAAATCAACAGGAGCAGATACATTAGTTACTGTTGCACCATGTTTTGTTGTAGGTACAACTACTGTAATGACTGTATCAGAATATGCTCAAGCAATTGGAACTAAAGTATGTTCAATAGTTTCTCAAATTTCTGCAATCAATGCAAATATTAATAACTTAGATATAAGAGTTACTGCTCTTGAATCAGCACCTGCTCCTGTATTTACATTACCATCAATTCCTGTTGACTGTACACTTAGTGGTACTATTGTTTCTCCAGGATCTTATGTAATTGATCAAGTTTTAAATGCTTTAATCAATGATGATACTTATGGTTACTGTGCATTAAAATCTGCAACAGGAGAACCTGCAGCAATTACATCTGCAGTTCTTTCTCAATGTATTGCAGACACTGATTTGTCATTAGAATTTGGAACTCAGTTTCAAGTTGCATATGCTGGTACATGGGTTACATCTGCAAGTTTAAATACTGCAGCAGACGCAATTAATAATTTGTGGATTGCAATTTGTGATATCTATAACTATGTAAGTAATTATTCAGTTACAGTTGCTAACACAGCAACAGTAAATCTTGATAATACAACAAATGTAATTACCGCAAATATTACAGATTCTGGTTGGGTAGATCTTGAAGGATTTGCATTCTACTCAGGAGTAACAAAACCACAATGTAGAAGAATTGGTAATCAAATTCACTTTAGAGGAACTGTCTTTGTTCCATTAGAGAATCCAGCTTCTGCAGGAAGTGTGATTGTATTGACATCAACTAGTGCATATAATTCTATTGCAGGTTGTACAACTTGGAGTGGTGTAGGTGGATGTTCAATTAGTGCAAATGGAGCTATTTCATTTAACAATGGTGGTTCTGTAATCCCAGCATCAGTTACTGCAGGAAACTTAGATAGTATTTATACAAAAGCTTGGGATGTTGCTCTTAGACCAATTGATGTCAATCCTTCTTATGGTACATGTTTAACATCTGCAATTAGAGTTAGCATTACTTCAACAAAAGGATTGACAGTTCAGTTAGTTCATGATATTGAAATTACTACAACTAGAGGTGCAGGTATTCAAGGTAATTCACCATTAAGATTAATTACAAGTAATGTGAGAGCGGGTGAATATCTTCCTAACTATATTGCTACCGGAACAGATATTCATAATGCACCATCTAATGCTAATTTTCCATTAGTATCAGATACATTTAATTTAACATGGCCATTCACTTGTGATGCTGGTAATGAAAATCAAATTGGAGGATTTAACTTTTCAATTGATGGTTTAGTAGCTTATGTAGATCCATGTAATACTGAAACCGGATTCTCAACTGTTTGTCCATAATACTAAAAAGATATGTCACTAAATAAATGCAAAAATTGTGGATGTGAAGATGGCTTAGTTACTCTTCCACCATGTCCTACACCAGCAGGTTGTGCAGATCCAGAACCATGTTCTGAGGTTTTTGATTCACAATGTATTATATATACAGGAGATCCTATTATTTGTAATGGAGATACAGTAGTTCCTACAAATACTAATATGGCAGAAGCATTACAGTTAATAGTAGCATATTTCTGTCCACAGACTTAAAGAAGTTACAGTTTGTTGGTTTCTGTGACAACAAGGCAAAGCCCCTGCACTCGCGGGGGTTTTGTTTTATCACTATATTTGCTAAAGTGAGTTATTTTTAGTATATTAATCTATATAGTATGAAAGATTTTAAAACCCCAGATCTTAAAGCTCCACGCTTTAGACCAAAGGTTCATAATATAGCAAACAAAAAGTTCTTTGATAGTTTTAGAAAAAAGTATCCAAAGTATAAAGACTTAAAGGATTCAGAGCTTAGAAAAATAATTAAATATTTTAATAAGCAGGCATATCATCTTGCGGTAGAAAACAGAGATGGTATACAACTGCCTGAGTCAGTAGGTTGGATATTTATTGGGACATGCCAAACAAGTGTAAAGAAAAATATTGATTTTGCTAAGTCAACAAAGTATGGAGTGACAGTAACAAATAAAAATTGGGAAACAGATGGTAAACTAGCTAAAATATTTTATACAAATTATGCTATTAAGCATAAGATGAAAAATAAAGAGTATTGGGGATTTACAGCTTGTAGAGATTTTAAAAGATTAGTATCTAAAACTTATCCTGAAAACTGGCCAATGTATATAGTAGTTGACCCCCATCAAAAAATAAAACTAGACTATCAAAAAACTTATTATAAAGACCTGTTACAAAAAAGAGAACAGGAGGCATTAAAAAATTATAATGACTTTGATCTATGAGTACAATTGGTGAATCAATATCTAGAGTTAGGAATGCTCTTAAAGCTGTTAAAGAAGATGCCTTCTTAACAGATAGGACTATCTTTTTTGCTATAACTAAATATGCTCAAACTCTTCTTAAGAGAGAAGACAATCAGTTTAAACTGATGAAGATGAGTTCTATATTTCAAGTGTTACCTTATCTTGAACTTATAGATGTTGATAAAGTTCAAGCAGGATGTGTTGGCGTACATTCAGGTTGTTACTTTAAAAGAACAAAAGATAAAGTACCAAGTATTTTAAATGGATCATTTGGACCAATTATACGTACAGTGTCTTCAATTGATGGAACTTTAGAACTATATAGAACGGAGCCAGGTATTTGGCTTTCTATGACTAAGACAACAACTTTTAAGTATAATAAAAATTTGTACTTCTGGTACTTAGATGACTATTTGTACTTTCCTAATTTAGATTGGGAAGCTATAAGAATGGAAGCAATTTTTGATGGATATGTGGAGTCTTGTTCAAGTGATCCATGTGAACTAAAACAAAATATGCCTTTAAATATTCCTGCATATTTATTTTCTGAAGTAGAACAATATACTGTCAAGGAACTAGCAATGAGTTTACAAATACCGCCTGATCAAGTTGATGATGGTCAAAATATTCTTAGATAATGGATTTTAACTACACATTAAGATATAGAACCTTTGATGAATTATTACATGATGTAATGATTGATTTCAGTACTTTCTCTTTAGAGAATATGATTGAACCTCAGCAGTTAATTAAACTTGTAAAGAAGATTAACTATGATCTTGGTTTAAGAATTAATCAAACAAGAGAAGTAATTTTAGATGTATCACATGGTAATGTAAAATTGCCAGATGATTTTTATACATTTAATTTTGCATCAATTTGTGGTCATTTTACAGAACATCTTGGTTATGATGGTTATGTAGGTGGTACAAATATTCAAGAAGTACCTTATGTTGAAACACCAGCCACAGTAGATGTATGTGCACCTATTACTATAAACTGCTCTGTATGCAACGCAAATCCATGTAATCATACTGCAGCATGTCCAGACAATACATGTCCTGCTACATGTATTCCTGATCCTATTCCTACAGAATATAATCCTTTAGCTCCTTATGGAGATGTTTGCACAAGACCAAGAGTTTTTATGAACTGTAAAGGAGATAAGTATGAACTTATTCAAGTTATTAGCAATCCTGGTGTAACAAGAGTATATACACAACTGCTTCCATTAAGAATGAGAGCAAGTGAAAATATAGATTGTGAATGTCCAAACTTATATTGGAATGCACCAAATGAAGGATGGATTAAAGGAGGATTCTTATTTACTACATTTGATACAGGTAAAGTATATTTAAACTATCAGGGTCAAATGGAAGATGAAAATGGTAACTTATTAGTTCCTGATCATGATCTTCTTAATGAATACTATGAGTATGCACTTAAGTCTAGAATACTTGAGAACTTATATATGAATGGAGAAGATGTTGCACAAAGAATACAGTTAATAGAACAAAGACTAAGATCTGCAAGAAATGCTGCATTAAGTCTTGTTAATACACCAAACTTTAGAGAAATGGCTCAAATGTGGTGGATAAATAGAAAAGCTATGTATAGCAAGTACTATGATATGTTTAAGTCATATGATATACTTAAAGGATATAATAGAGTACCTGGGTCCAATACAATATTATAATGGCAAAGAATATCCAGAATACATCTCAAAATGTTACTAACACATTTATAAAAGGTCTTAATAAAGACTCTGATCCTTCATTTGTACAAGAAGGAATGTGGACACATGCACGTAACGCTTCTAATAATACTATAGAAGGTAACTTAGGCACATTATCTAATGAAGCCTCTAACTTTTTATGCATTACAACTGGTGCTACAATGCCTGCATTTGGTACTAATCCTGTTGTAACCAAATATATTGTTGGAGCAATACAGTTATTTTCAGATAAATGGATTGTATATACGGCAGGTCATGATGCTAATGGAGTATCAATCATGTCAGAAATTGGTTTGTTAGAAGAAGAAAGATGCATCTATAGACCTATTGTTCAAGATGAATGTCTTGGTTTTGATAAAAGATTTTTAATATCTGGTTCTGCAAGAGAAAAAGAAGATTGTTCTTGGCAAGTATATTGGGCAGATGGATTAAATCCTGATAGAATATTAAATGTTGGAGATCCACAAACTTGGCCAGATAGTTCATTTCAATGGGAAGCTAATACACTAATTAATCCCAATCAATCATCTTATAATAGTGTTATTAACTATTATGTAGATTCTAATGGTGATAGAACACTATGGCCAGGTGTAGCATGGATTCAGGATTGTGATCCATCTCCGGCTTGTACAATTTGTGTTGATACTAATGAATTAGATTGTAATGCAATTAGATTAGCAAGATTAGTAAAAACTCCATGCTTAAATGTAAAACTTGGTGAAGCCGGTGGTAACCTTAGAAATGGTACATACTTTGCTACTCTTGCATATGCAATAAAAGGTCAAAGAGTTACTGATTATTATTCTCCAAGTAATACTCAACCTATTTATTTTCCAGATGATCTTCAAGGTGCATTAACTATTGATGTAGAAGCTGATACAGAAAACTTTGATGAGTTTATTTTAGTTGTAGTACAAAATATTAATCAAGGCACTCTTGCTAAAGAGATTGGAATATATTCTACTAAGACTAATTCAATTGAGTTAGATCAAATTAAAGATGAGCTAATAACTGTACCATTAGAGATTATTCCAATTTCTAATCCAGTATATGAAACATCTGATCAAATTACTGATGCAAATAATTACTTATTAAGAGTTGGTCCAAGATCTAAATTTGATTTTAACTATCAACCTTTAGCTAACTTAATTAAAACCAAATGGGTATCTGTTGAGTATCCTGCAAATTATTATGTTAAAGGAGGTCATAAAGGAAGTTATCTTAGAGATGAAGTCTATGCTTTCTTTATTAGATGGGTCTATGATACCGGAGACAAATCCGCATCTTATCATATTCCTGGAAGATACCCTAAAAATTACACATATATAAGAAGTGGATCTAATGTTCAGATAACTCAAAATGAAAAAGAAGAAGCTGTACCAAATGGTTTTGAAGATTTTAATACCTTAAGTACTACCGATCAGTTATTTGAAATGTATAATACTGCTAATCTTAGTGGTAACCCTGCAATATTAAATACTATTCTACCTGATGGTGGGAAAATTGTAGCTAGTGGGGAAATGGGATACTGGGAATCTACTGAAGTATATCCAGATAATCAACCTGATATTTGGAATTCTAGTACACATTGTTGGACTGGGTTTGAAGGAGCTACTCAAAGATATGATTTATGTGGACTTAATATTAGACATCACAAGTTTCCAGATAATTACCTAAGTCCTAAGACTCTTCACTATGAACCTGCTGCTGGACAAAATGACCCCAATCTTTTAAACATTAGATTAATGGGAGTAATGTTTGAGAACATTCCTTTTCCAAAAGATAATGAAGGTAATGATATTCCAAACATTGTGGGTTATGAAATATTAAGAGGTTCTAGAGAAGGTAACCGTAGCATTATTGCTAAAGGTATGATCAATAACTTTAGAACTTATGAAATTAAAGGAGATGTTGCTAGAGATAGATTAGGTTTATATGCTAACTATCCATTCAATACTATCAAGTCACCAATGAATACAGGATCAGGAACTGATCATAATATTGGTTTTAATGATCCTTACATAAAGACATCTCCTTATCAACAAACTGTTCCTAAAGAAATTATTAGTTTCCATTCTCCAGATACTATGTTTAGAACTCCTTTTTTGGAGTCAACAGAACTTAAGTTGTATGGAGCTATTTCCGGTTGGTCAGATCAAAATTTTCAACAACCAAGTCAACATCCTAAGTTTAAATTGCTTAGTGATCTGACAATGGTATTTGCTTTTGTTGCTGGTGTAGCTGAAGGTTTAATTTCAATGCTTGGTAAAAAAACAATTACTCAACCAGGAGCAAGTTTTACATCACAAGCAATTCCAAATATTGCTGGAACTTTTCTACCTATGCCTCCAGGTGGTGGATCAATTACAACAACTCCACAATGGGCTCCTACATCAACTCTTCAAGCAGAACTTATTTCTGGTAATCCAAATTTAAATACACCACCTACTTCTTATTTTGGAAAATTAAATTCTTACTTTAATCTAGGTCAAATTTTTACAAACACAACACAAGTAACAAATACGGTTGAAGAAATATTTAATGATTTTAATTATCAAATGGGTTTTATTAATGGAGGTACATTTACAGCACCTTCTATTAATACTGATTTATCTGCAGCTGTATTTTTAGGTGGTGCTGCAGGACAAGCTGTACTTTCTGGTTTAGGTATTGCAAATAAATTCCTTTATTATTTTGCTGAAGGTACTGATGTAGCTTTGCAAGCAATTTATGCTTTTATTAAATATGATCAGTATGCATTGCAAATGATATCTCATGGTCTTTATGATTCATTTATATCTCCTGCAAGTTTACAAACATCAATTGTAAATGGATCTCCAGTTCTTGATGCATACATTACAAGATTTAAAATTGGAGATGCATTTTATATCAGAGATAATATACAAGAAGTACAAACATTTGGCCCCCCTGCATCTCAAAAAAGATATAGCATTAATAACTTAAAAAGATCTGATACAGTAGTATTAAGAACTAAAACTGGTCCTTATGCTGTACCAGGGTTTACTGATGGTGTAGATGATGGACCAAAGTATATTGTTACTCCTGGAGGAACTTACTATGACCAGTCATTAGTTACCTTATCTTATTATGATAATAACTCTTCAGGACAAGGTAATCAATGGGGTAATGCAGTACAACCTAATTTTAAAAATAGCATTGATACTCCATTCTCATTACCTATTGCAAGTCATTATGGTGCAATTAAAATTAGAAAAAGAAATCAATACGGCCAGTTACAATCTATAAAACAAATTGCAATTACACCATGTGAGCAAAAACTATCTGATCCTTATTATTCTTCACATATTTATACTGAAAATTATGTGTGTCCAACAGGAGATACATACAAGATTAAGAAGATAACATATACGCCAGTATTTTTTGGTGGTGATACTTTTGTAAATAGATATACAGAAAAGAATACAATGTTCTTTTTCTATGATTGGTTATATAGTCAACCTGATGGATTTGAGTTTAACTATTTGCTAAGACAAATGATACCAGAACCAAGATTCTGGGTTAACTCAAATGAGTATGACTTTGCTGAGTTTACAGATATTTTTCAAACTATTTTTAATCAAGGGACTCTTCCTCCAGGAACAGGTTGGAAACCAAGTAATTTCTATAACATGGATTGTAAAAACTATGATTATAGAGATGATCAAATTGGAAACTATCCTGGATTATTTAGACCAAAAGATTGTTACTTCTATATCACAGCTTCTGCAGTTAGAGATTTCTTTGTTGAAAGTGAAGTACTTGTAGACTTCAGAATTCAAGGTATTACAGATGCTGAAAAGCATTATGATCCATATAGATACACTGATCTTGAATCAATGTTTAATACAGATCCTCAGATTATAACTAGAGGTAATGAGTATAGATATGATTACTCACTTAGTATTACTAAAGCCTTTAGTCAATATTTTTCTGCCGGTAATTTACAAAGCAGATATTATAATCCACTTGTTGCACAACTTTGCTACACTTATTACCCAGATAGAATTATCTATTCATTACCACAACAACAAGAATCTTTTAAAGATAGTTGGTCTATATACTTAGTAAATAACTATAAAGAGTTTACATCTCAGATTAGTGGTATTAAAACAGTTAATAAGAATGGTATCATAATTACATTTAAGAATGATAGTCCAATAATGTATCAGGGTGTAGATACTTTACAAACTGATTTAGGTACAAAAATTACTATCGGAGATGGTGGATTATTTAGTCAACCAGAACAATCAGTAGTTAATGCAGATAGATCTTATGAATATGGATCATCTCAAAATAGATTATCTGTACTTTCATCACCTGCAGGTATTTATTATATCTCACAAAATCAAGCTAAGGTATTTGCATTTGGTCAAGGATTAAAAGAGATTTCCCAGATTGGACTTAAATGGTGGTTTACTAATTTCTTACCGTACAAGTTAACAGAGGATTTTCCAGAGTATCCATATCAAGATAATCCAGTTTCTGGTATTGGTTGTCAATCATTATATGATAATGAAAATACTATTATTTATTTTAGTAAAAAAGACTACAAACTTAAACCAGAATGGATAGGGCAAGTAATATATGTCCCATTGATTACTTTTGGTAAAAGAAAAGGTTTCGGAGATTATTTTCAGATTGTAAATTCTGATGGTACTATTCAACCAGCACAATATCAACTAGGTGATCCTATATTATTTGAAGATGCTTCTTGGACATTAAGTTTTGATCCTAAGAATGAATTATGGATTTCATTTCATGACTGGCATCCTGATCTTTCAATTCCAACTAAAAATACTTTCCTTACAACTAAAGGAAATACTATTTGGAAACATAATGCATTATGTAATAGTTTTTGTAATTACTATGGAATACAATATCCATTTGAAGTAGAACTACCAATTACAACAGGCCAGACAATTACTACAATGAAGTCTGTTGAATATATACTTGAATGTTATAGAAGAAAATCATTTAATTGTGTAGATCAGTTCCATGTACTTGATTATAACTTTGATAAAGCAGTAGTATATAACTCAGAACAAGTATCTGGATTTTTGAATCTTAATATATTTCCAAAGAATAATGTTACTTTAAGTCAAGAGTATCCTAAGTTAAATCAATCTAACTTATCTTCATTTGATATTTTATTTAGTAAAGAAGAAAATAAGTATAGATTTAATCAGTTCTGGGATATTACAAAAGACCGTGGTGAATTCCCTAATGGATCAGACTATCCACCAACAGGACCCGTTGTGCCTGGTACAACAGTATTACAAGGTAACTATGATGAAAACATTATTTGGAATACTGCATCTAATGGTTATATAAGACAATTAAATTCTACCAACCTAGATTACAATAAACCTCAGTTACAAAGAAAGAAATTTAGACACTATTTAAATTACTTAACTTTGATTAGAGAGAATAGTTCAGATACTAACATGATATTGAAACTTGTAAATACTAAAAATCAAATATCTCTTAGATAATGAGAAAGTTAAAAGTAGATAAGTCTAAAATTGCTGGTAAAGGTTTATTTACCACAGATGTTTTTGAGCAAGGTGAAATGATTGGATTGGCACATGAAAATGACCAACCCACTACTTTTATTGGTAAGTACCATAATCACTCTGATGAACCGAATGCTGAAAGTGTAAAGCTTGGGGATAAAAGATATCTTATGGCTAAAAGGCCGCTTAAGAAGGGAGAAGAGATTACTACTAATTATAGACTTCAACCTGAGCTTGAACAACCTGAGGATTTTGCAAAAGGGGGACTTGTAAGAATGCCAAAACCTAGTAAGAAGGGTCTAGCATCTAAAAAGTTTTCTAGAAGCTTAGAAGCAACAAATAGATTTTTTACACAGAATCCATTATTTGAAAAACCCAAATCTAGAAAAAGAAAAGTATTTGATCCAAATGCTAAGTATTATGAAGATGGAGGTGAGTTACCTATGGCAGAATATGGTATGCCTATGGGTGCTGGTATGTCTCAAAACTATCAAGGTAGAAAAAGATTTATTCATCAAGATGGTGGTATAATTTCACAAGAAGACATAGATGCTGCTAACAATGCAATGATGAAAGCAAGATTAGCTTATGCAAATATGCATGGTAATCCTGCGGCTCAAAGAATGGTTGTTGCACCAGACCAACCATATGATTTTGGTGACGGTGTCACAGGTACTCATTATATGGCATCTATGGATAACTATGCTGTACCTCAGATACAAGATATCAATGGTCAACTCATGTTAGGAGATTATGGTCCTGACTCTGCAGAAGCTATAAGATTTGATAATCCTGAAGATGCAATGTACTTTGCAGAACATTACAAAGAAATTACTCCTGATGCATCTTATAGACAAGAAGAGTATGCAGTAGGCGGTGTAGCATTTCCTATGGATCTTGATCCAAAGACAATGAAAAAATATAAAGAAGCTCTTAAGCTTCAAGAAAATTCAATTAAGTCTGGATATAAGAAATCAGAAGATAAATGGTATCCACATAAAAGTCCTGAAGGTGGAGCTGATACTATTGGATATGGTCATAAACTTTTAGGAGCAGATGCTAGTAAATATTATAAAGGAATAAGTTCAGCAGATGCTGATAAATTACTTGAGTCAGATATATTAAAACATCAATCTATTGCTGAAAAAATAGTAGACCAGAAATATGGTAAAGGTACCTTTGATGGTTTACCACAAGATTCTCAAATGCTCCTTGTAGATTATGCTTATAATGGTGTATTAAACAAGTTTCCAACATTTATGGGGGCTGTTGTTCAAGGTGATAAAAATACTATGCTTAAAGAATATGAAAGATCTGGAGCTGGTGGTTTATTAAAAGAAAGAAATGCCTGGACAAAAGATACTATTCTTGAAGGAGATTTTAATACTCCATCTAGTTTACCTGGAAAAGGTCCTCAACAAGTATCATTAAATAGCAATAGAGATAAATGGGGTAGAAGTCCAAATACAATATGGTATGGATTTAATCCTGATACAAAACAATATGAACAAGAAGGTTTAGATTGGGAACAGTATGGTGATCCTGGACCAGGTATTGAAGGGCCCGGAGCAGGTGCTTATGTAACTCCTGGTGAAAGATTAGAAACATATCGAAAAAATAATCTTAAAAAACAACAAGAGGGTGGAGATATTATTTCTCAACAAGGATGGGATTATATAAAAGAAGGTGACAAATACTTAACAAGAAAAACTGGTACTCAAGATTGGATAGAAGCACAAGGCAGACCACTACAAGCTATTAAACAAAGCATATATCAAGAGGCGCCAGTTGTAACACCAGTTGTATCTGAATCTACTACACCAACAACTCAACCTGTAATAGGAGATCCAAAAGTTTTAGAAATACAGAAAAAACTAAAAGATGCTGGATATGATCTTGGAAAATATGGTCCTAATAAAGATGGTATTGATGGTATAATGGGTAATACAACTAAGTTGGCTTATGATGCTTACAAAGCAAATATCCCACCTAATGAAGTTAAAGTACCTAAGAAAACTACTAAACCTACAATTAACTATACAGTTAATAGAGATCTTCCAGATGGATATCTTCCCGTAATACAGCCAGGTCAAGAAGCATGTGTAGAAGGCAAGGGTTGCTCATTTAATGTTAGTGTTAAAATGGGTGACTTATTAGGAAATATTGCTGATGGACCATTATGGGCAAATGATGCTTGGTTTAATAAATCTGATATACTAAATAAGGGCGGTGATTTAATTTATGATAGTAATTCTAAAATCTATAATGAAATGGGTAAGGTTCCAAAAGAAGTTTACTCAAAACTGCAAGTCGGAGATTATGTACAATTAAATAGAACAGATACTGCATCAAGTGGTAAGTTTGCTGCTCAAACAAAAGAAGGACTTCAGAATGAACAGATTGAACACTTAGGCTTTGTTGTAGGTAAAGACAAAGATGGTACTCCATTAATTTGGCATGGTTCAGAAACTGGTAAAGCATTTATTAAAAGAATAGATGAGCCAATTACTTTAGATGATCATGATAAAAATATCTTTACATACAAGGTATCTTCAATTGTAAGATCTCCTAATCTTAAAGATGTAGACTTTTCTGGTCTACAAAATTCTCCATACTATACTCCTGTTGATCCTAACAAAAAGTTAGTTCCTAAAAAAGGAGCTACTGAAACACAAGTAGAAGCAACTAAATCATTTAACAATGCTGTAGGACAATTTAAAAACCTAGGTTATTCCCAAGATGATACTAACTATGTTGGTCAACTTCTTATTGGTGGTATCATGCAAAATGAAACTAAAGGTAATACAGATTGGAAAACTGTTCCTAAAGAAGCAGCTGCAACGGTTTGGAAAAACTATTTAGGTCAAGGTAATTTTGAAGGTGATGAAGCCAGTATTGGTGTTTATCAAATGAAACCTAATTATAATTTTAAAAACCAAGATGGTGGTTTAAATCCTTTAGGTAAAAAGTTACAAAAACTTGGAGTTAATGTAGATGACATTACAAATGATAATATACAAGCACAAACTATAGCTGGTACACTTATATTACTTGATAATTATAAAAAGTTAAAAGAAGATCCAGACTTTGATCCTAAAACTAATTTATATAAAGAAAAAATTCCTGCATCTTATATCTTAGCTAAATCATGGCAAGCAGGGGCTGGTTGGGAATCAAGAGAAAAATACAAGAAATTTTTAAATGATCTTGATATTGACTATAGTGATAATGCATTACAGTCTGCTGTGTGGAATATTGATGTTACAGATGGTAAATCTGTTAATTCAGAATTGACACAAATAAAAACTAATCAAGATATTATAAATGAAAAAAAGCAACAAGAGGCAGCTAAAAAACAAATGGCTATTAAACAACAAGAACTTGCTGTAAGAGCAGACACTGTAAGAAAGTTTCCTACTATTGCTGAGTCAACTGCTGTAAATACAAATTATACACAGAGAGGTCCTAAACCTTTTGATGTTGCTTCATATACACAACAGGGCCCTACTAAAACTATTTATACATATTCTGGAAGACCTGGAGCAATGTATAAGAAAGATAGTAGAGGAAACTGGTATATTAATCTTGGAACTAAAACAGGAAATCAATTTGTTAAAATACAAGATCCAGATGGTAGTAGAACGGCCTTATTGAATAAAGGAGCTGTACCATCAGTACCAAAAGGAAATCTTCCCTCTGTACCAAGAACATTTAAAAATGGTGGTATATACATGGAACTTTCAGATTCTGAAATTGAAGAGTTTAGAAGAGGTGGTTATATCATTGAGGATCTGGATTAAACCTATAAAGTTTAAGGCTTAAAATAAAATTTATTATATTTAGTATATACCCAACATAATGAAAAAAAGAGTCAAAGTATATAAAGCAGAAGATGGTCAAGGTGCTTATAGAAGCAACCTTTCTAAGTTTTTGCAAAAAGCTCAAATGGGAGGTCAACCATCTATGGAACAAATGAGTTATCCTGGTGATCAACAACCTCAAGAAATGGATGAAAACCAAGTAATCAATATGATTGCTATGGATATAACTGGAGGAAAACCAAAGGAAGAAACTATGGCTAAACTTACTAATATTGTAGGTTTAGACTTTCAGACAGCTGATCAATTTTTTGAAAGTGTTAGGGAACAACTTAATTCTAGAAAGACTGAAGTAGAAGAAGAGTCTGTAGAAGAAGAGTCAACTCCAGCAGATCCTTCTGGTAATCAACAAGCCGTTGAGAAAGAAGAAGATGAGGAAGAGGAAGAAGGCCCATCTAATAATGATATTGCTTATCAAGATGCTTTAAATGATGACTCTGATGAAGCTGTTATGGAAGGTGATGTTGAAGGTATGTATCAAATGGGTGGTGATGTAAGTGAAGACTTTGGTGATGAGTATTCAGTTACTCTTCCTGATGTGTCTGCTTACTTACCTATGGATATGTATAGCTTTTGGGATCCAACTAATCCAGCTGCTCAAGTGGCTTGGAATCAAGGTATGTATGTTAATCCGGTTCAACAAGAAGTAGATAGTTTATATACTGAAATGCCCGAAGAACCAATGGCTAGATATGGTGGTGATTATAAGAAAGTAAAGAAAACTTATGTCAATGCTATACTAAAAGCTAATAAAAGACAAATGGGTGGTGATTCTATATCTGAAGAATCAAATGCAGATAGTACAGGTCAAAATTATAGAACAGCAAAACTTAAAGGTTTTGTAGGTACACTTAAAAATAATGCTACTGAATCTTTATTAAGAGAACAAGCAGCACAAGAGTTTGATCAAATGATGCAAATGGGAGGACAAGAACAAGATGTTGAAAATCCTATGCATCATTTAGAAGCTTTGTCAAATGCTACTAGTAATATTTTTAATGAAGAAATGAATCAAGTTGCTACAGCACAACGTGGTGGCTTTATGCAAAGATTAAGAGAAAGAAATCAACAACAAATTCCTAATCAAGGATTTATGCAACGTAGAGGTTTTATAAATCCTATGATGCCAATTGAATCTATTGATGTAAGAAAATCTGGTTGGTTATTTGGTAAACCAAAAGAATACTCAGTTACATTTGGTCCTCCTACACTACCTGGTGGTGTTAATGGTGCATATCCAGGAGCTTTTTATGGTTATGGCGCAGGTTATCCTATGATACCTGGTACAACACAAAAGAAAACTGTAACTACAAAAGGAACAATTATTAATGAGGCTGCTAAAACAGTTAATCAAGAAGCCTCAAAAGAAGTAGCACAAGCAACACCTGGATCAGAGGCAACTCAAAAATCTGCTGAGGGTACTAAACAAACTGAAGGTACAGTAACTACTAATACTGGTGGTGGAAATAATCCTACAACAACTACTACAACAACTAATCAAATAGTTAACCCTGTAGTAAAACCTAAACCTGTAGTTAAAACTGATAGTTGGGGTAGACCTGAAGGAGATGAATGGTTTGGATATGATCCTCAAAAAAAGAGATACACAGAAGGTCCAAAGTTCCAACCACTAGTACGTACTAGTGTTAATGTAACTCCTGGCTTAAGTAATGTACAACAGGGAGTTAGTAGTTATGTAGCACCTAAGTCAAGAGAAGAAGCTATAGCAACTAATCAACAATATTTTCAGAATCAAAGAGCTAATTGGTTACAACCACAAGGAATGCTTGTAGATGTAAATGCTAATCCTGTTAGTAGAATTACACAAGAAGATAAACAACAAGCTAAAAAACAAGTTGAGATTAAAAAAGAAGTTGATAAAGTTAAAAAAGGAGATACAAGTAATTTAACTGAAACTCAAATAAAAGCTTTAAGACTTACGTATGGACAACCAGGTAAGAAAGCTGCGCTTAAAAAATCTAATCCTAGTCTTTATAAAACATTATTTGCACAAGAAGAAGGTGGTATTGTAGATTTTAATCAGTTACAGAATATGGATTATCTACAAAGATTTATATATGGAGGAAATGAAGATCCATCACTTTCATATATTAATCAAGCAGATATGGATTACTCTAATTCTAAGGATGTAACTGATCCTTATTTTCAGTATGGTGGTGTAAATGAAATTACAGGTATTAGAAATGCTCAAGGTCAACAACTACAAAATTATGTAAGACCAGACGGTACTTATATAAAAGACATTACTGTAAATAAAACAGGAATGTTTGGTAGACCTAAACAGTATAGTGTTACTTATAGTTCTCCTTATGATCAAAGAACTCCTCAGTTTTCTTTAAATACTCCTACTGCAGATAAACCAGAACCTACACCACAAGCATCTACAACTAATAGTTCTGTAAGAACTGATGCTACTGGTTTAAGTGGTCGTGTTGCTAGAGATATTAGACGTGGAGAAAGAAGATCTGAAAGACAAAGAGCTAGAGGAATGGAAGAATATCCTGAAGCATATTTACCAGAGAGTCCAGATATGCCAATGGAAACATTACCTACTCGTCCTCAGTTAAATAGAGTTGTGAGTAATCCTAATAAAATGCAAACTCTACCACAATTATCCAGAGTAAATCCTACGGGTTCAAGAGAACTTTCAATCCCAGGAGTTGGTTCACTTGATAAAATGTCAACATTATATCCATCTAATGTTTATGGTAGACCGGAAGCTGGAGCTAATTATTCTACTGAAGCATTTGATCTTGAAACAAAACAACTTGGACCAAGAGATATTCAACCATTAAAAAGTTTTACTGATGACTATGCTCGTAAAAAGTATGTTATACAAAAAATGGTTGACTCTGGTAAGTGGGGTGATTGGACATTAAATGAAGATCCCGCAAACTTCTACACTGGAGAAGAAGGTTTACTTAATATAATTAGAAATAATCCTGATGCATTTAGTGATGAAGATAGAGCACGATATGGTATTAAACAATATGGTGGTAATACAGGTTATTTCTTTCAAAATGGTGGTCCATTTGTAGGAGCTAATCCTGTAGTATATACGGGTAATCCTGCACTTGTTGGTCAATCAGATGTTGGAATGATTACATTAAATCAAGGTATTCAAGGTCAAGGTCAAATTAATTGGGCTGATTTAAATAATAATAAAGGATTTAATCTACAACAACCTACTCAATATACTGTAGATCCAACACAAAGAGAAGACTATCAAGTAGCTAAAACTTTTAATCCTGGTGAAGTTACTGTAGATGTAAGAAATAGATTATCTAATGACCAGTTACAAGCAGGAATGAATCTTGCTAATGCAGGTATTAGAGGGATTACAGGTTTTAAAAATAGAATGGATGATGCTAGAATTGCTAGAGACTTCTATGATAACTTTACTGCTGATAATCTTTATGCATCAGATCCAAGCCGTGATAGAGGAGACTATTCAGAATCTGGATTATATAGACCAGATGAGCAAGGTCAAACTTGGTATGGTAGATCTAAACAATATGGCGGTGGTATAAACTTTGGAGAAGATCCTGACTATGTAGAAGGAGATGAAGTTTATATGACAGATGATGAAATCAGACAATATATGGCCAATGGTGGTCAAGTTGAATATCTTTAACTTTGTAATATGTTAAGAAAAGTTAGAATTAAAAAAATTCCTCAAGCAAGAACTGGTTATCAAGTACAGGGTTCATTAGTAAATGATGTACCTGCTATGGGAGGTGCAGATTATAATGCATATATTGGAGCGCCTAGAACTGAGGTATCAAAGACTTTAAAAGCTGTACCTAGAGAAGTAGCAAACTTAGAAGCAGAAGGTGGAGAAACTGTAGTAGGGGATCTTGATGGTAGCACAATGCCATCATTTAAAACTATTGTAGGTCCTCGTCACTCTGAAGGTGGTGTACCATTAGCTTTACCGGATGATAGCTTTATCTTTAGTGATACAAAGTCAATGAAGATTTCTGATCCTAAGATTTTAAAAATGTTTAATAAGTCTGCTAAAAAAGGTGGTTATACACCTGCAGAGCTTTCTAAACAATATGATATTAATAAATACAGAAAGATTCTTCAAGATCCTGAATCAGATAAAGTATCTAGAAATACTGCTGAGATAATGATCAAGAACTATGTAATGAAATTAGGTGCATTAGCTCTTGCTCAAGAATCTAAAAAAGGATTTCCACAAGGTATTCCACTTATTGCTAAACCTTATATGGAAGCAAATAAGATTGCTGAGGAAGATTTAATTCCGGAGTTAGCACAGGAACAGCCTGAACAACAAATGATGCCACAGGAAGGAATGCAACCACAAATGGAAGCACCACAAACTATGCCTGATGGACAACCTATTGCTATGCCACAAGGACAGCCAGAACAAATGATGCAAGCTCCTATGGCAGCGTATGGAATGGAGATGGGTGGGTTCTATCCTGAATATGCTTTTGGTGGTTATTTTCAAAAGGGTGGTTCTAAAGACAGAGCAAAAACAAAAGAAGAGTTAGAAAAAGATATAGCTTCTGGTAAAGTTCAAGTACAAAAAACTAAAACTCTTCCTGATGGCACTATTGAAATTACACAGAAAGATGGTACTAAAGTTTATGCTAGAGGTACTGTAGGTGAAGAAGAAGATTATAGTAACATTCAAAAACCAACAGTTACTAATTTAGCAACAAATGCTGAACAATATAAAAAAGATATTTGTGCTAAAATTAAAGCTTCTAAAAAACCAATTTCATATGCTGTTGCAATGGGATGGATTGCTGCTTCAAGAGCTGGTGAATTTGCAGGATGTGTAAGTGCAGAAGCTTCTGCTAAAAAAGAAACTACAGAAGTTTTTCAACTAGAAGAAGAACCTTCAACAACTCCTGGTAAAAAGAAATGTAAATGTACAGATACTAATACTGGAAAAGAAAACATCTTTGAAATTAATAATGATGAAGAGTGTGTTTGTGAATCTGAAGAAGAAGTAACAATGCAGGGTTCTATTCCACCAATTCCAAGAAGAGATGCAGAATTCTGGCAACAAGATATAATTAATGCTGCCGGAGCATTTAGTGATAGAATGGGATTAAGAAAACAAATGCCTTGGGAAGCAAGAGTTGATCTTGAAGAGCCAAGACCTACATTTATTGATGATACACAGGAACTAGGACAACAATCACAATTAGCTAATATTGCTTCTCAAGCTACTGCACAGTTTGCTGGACCACAAGCTGGAGCAAGACTTTCTGCTATACAAGGTCAAGGAGCTGCACAAGCTGCTAATACTAGATCAAGAACTAATAATCAAAATATTGGTATTGCTAATCAGTTTGAAGCAAATCAAGTTGGTGTAAGAAACCAAGAGCAAATGATGAATCAGCAAATGGCTAATAGACTATTTGATAAGAATGTTATTGCTCAACAACAGTTTGATAATGCTAAGAGACAAGCTGCGGCAAATATGCGCCAAGCTTATAATACTGCGCTTACAAATAAATGGAAGACAGATGCATTAAATCAAATGTATCCTAATTACCAAGTAGATCCATTATCCGGTGGTAGAGTACAATACACTCCAACGCCTAAAACACCTATGGCTAATAAACCTGTTCAAGATGATATTGAATATATCAGAGAACTAGAAAAAGCAGGTTTAAGTAAAGACGCAATTTCTGCTGCAGTTAAGGCTAGATTTACTGGTAGAAAGTTTGGTGGACAAACTATGTTTGCAGATGGTGGATATATTTATACAGTGTTTCCAGCTCTAACTCTCTAGTAGTAAACTTTTTAAGTTTAGTAAACTTAAAAAATTTTAATATATTTATAATATAGAAGAAGAACTTATGGCAACTTACCTACAGGGTGTCACGGATTATATACCACAGTTTCAGCCTTTTCAGCCTGACTTAAACTTCTATGGTAATATAATGCAAACAAAGCAAAGCCAGTATGACTCAAACTGGAAAGCTTTAAATGACATGTATGGAAAATATTATTATGCTGATTTAACTCGGGATAGTAATATTAAAAATAGAGACCAGTATATTAAAAATGCTGAATTCAATCTGCAAAGAGTATCACAGTTAGATTTATCTCTTGAACAAAATGCAAACCAAGCACTTCAAGTGTTTAAGCCATTTTATGAGGATAAGAATCTTATTAAAGATATGGTTTGGACTAAGAACTATAACTCTGAAATGAGTAGAGCAGAAGCTCTCAGAGGTTCTTCTGATCCTGAAAGAAATAAACAATACTGGGGTACTGGTGTAGCAGCAATGCAATTTTTAAAAGAAGAATTTAAAACTGCATCTGATGAAAAAGCATCAACATTTAACAATGTTGCATATACTCCTTTTGTTGATGTAGATGCTAAGGCAATGGATATTGCTAAAGACTTTGGAGATATTGAATCTGTAAACTTTAGTAAAGACGGTAGATGGATAATTAAATCTAAAAATGGTCAACAACTTGAGGAACCGTTGACTAAATTATTTGAATCAAGACTAGGTAATGATCCTGCTGTACAAGATATGTACAAGACACAAGCCTATGTTGATAGAAAATCATTTGCTAAAAATAATGCTGCACAGTTCAATGGAGATGAGAATGCAGCTGAAATGAAATATTTGGAGAATCAATTCAATGTTCTTAAGGTTCAAAATAACCTAAGATATATGCAACTCCAAGAAACTAACAAAACTTATGACAACAGGATTGCAGACCTTCAAAAGCAAGTAGACAATGGAACTGCTGGTCCTGATGTAAAAATGCAGTTAGAAGCCCTTAAAATGAATAAGGGTATTAATGATCAAGTTCTTGAAAGAGCTAAGAAAGAAAATGATTTACTTAACGGAGGTCAGGTTAATAATGCTGCAGGTAGTAATGGTTTTAAAAATCCATACGGTGATATTGAATCATTAAGATTTAAAGTAGATAGTGGTGTGGCATCTTCATTAATGCAAAAAGCATTGGGTGAAGCCGCTCATGCCTTAGCTTATAGAAACTCTAAAGTAGATCTTGATGCTAATATTTACAAAGTAAATGAAGAGAAGTTCCAACAGAATGCGGCACTTACTAAAATGCGTATTCAAGGAGCTAAAGAAGTTGCAATGCTCAAAGAAAACCTAAGAGCTAAAACTGAAGCTGACAAAGCAAGAGTTGCTGCTGGTACTCACTATTATGATGAGAATAATCAAGCTACTCCTTATGAAGATCAAAAGAACTTCTTTGTAATTAAAAATGCTAAAGGTTCTGCAACAGACAAACAGAATGCAATCGGTCTTAGCCGTGATATGGTTAAGATGAAAACTACTGATGCTGCAATGCCTTGGGCTAAGAATACTGTAAGTACTTTGTTTGAATTATATAATAATGGTAAAATCTCAAAACAGAAGTTAAATGAGATCTTACATTATGATAAAAATCCAAACATCAGTCTTACTGAATTTAATAAAAAACTTCAAGCTAATCCTGTTGCATTCTTAACTAGAGAAGTTGGAACAAAAGATCTTGAGAATATTAAAGATAGATATGATAACTGGATTAGATCAAATTCACAATTAACAGAACTTAAAGGTGAAAGAGCTAAGAAAATTGTTGCATCTAATGTTGAGTTCCAGGATTATATCAACTATGTAAAAGAAGATAAAGCTTGGAGAACTGAATCTAGTAGAGCTGTTGAAAGACAGTTAATGAGAGGTGGTTATGGAGATGCAGCTTTTCTTTATGATGAGTCTGGTACATTAAGATCTGAAAAAGAATTTAAAACTGCAGTATATAGAAAAACTGGTAGAAGTGCAAATGTTGATTACAAAGAAATGTTAACTGCTGCGGATGAAGCTTGGAGATCAGAAAAAGTTGTAAGAAAACCTGTTGTTGGTTTATCAGAGTTTTATACTAAAGGGACTGGTGTTTTCTCTGAAGGAGCTACTGCTCTTCAAATTAACCCAAGAAGTTCATATGGTAGAAAATATTACGGTGAAGTTTATAATGACCTAAGAAACTTAGACTTTGGTGATACTACTAAAGTAAGATCATCTTTTCAAGGATATTCTAAAACAAATTGGGATCAAGCAGGTGGTGCAAAGAATGCTAAAGTAGCTGCATTATTATCTCAATTGCAAGCAGACATGAGTTCTCCTAAATCAAAAGTAGGAACATTTACCTTAGGTGTTGCTCCTGTTGCTACAGGTAGTACTAGAAGAGCTGCTGTAATTATTAAACCAACTAATGAGTGGTTAAAACAATATGTTTCTACTAATAAAGAACAGAATAATAATCTACTTACACAAGCTGAAGCACAGGCAATCTTAAAGAATGGTATTAACATTATGACAGATTCTAAGTCTATGAATAATAGTATGTATAAAGCATCATTCAAAGATCCGCTTTCAGCTTATGTAGATTCAAAAGGAAAGTATTCTTATTCTGATCCATTAGATGGTAGATTTAAAATTAATATCAGTAAAAATGAATTTGGCACTGGAGATTATACAGTAGTTACAGAGTACCCTTTGTGGAATCCTGAAACAGGAAAATATGAAATAGCCAGAATGACAGAGAATCAAACTTCATTTGGAAACAATCTTACTTCACACAGAAATGAGATGGCATTTAATTATTTTGATTTAGTAAAACAGAGCAACCAATATTATTATAATGGCCAGTGAAAATAATACTGATAACTTCAGTGCATTAGATTCTTTGGGACCACAGTTTGGTGGAATCAACAGACCTAATTTAGATATTCAAAGTTATAAGCCTTTTGAGGGAGATAGAATATCTATGCCTGAAATTAATTTTCCTACACCGGCTGCATATAATTCTCCTATACCTTCATTTGATTCTATTGATAGACCAAATCTTAGTATACAAAAAAACTTAATTGGTAAACCTCCTGGTGGCACGGGACCAAAAAAGACTCCAAGATTTGAAGATATAAAAAGTAGTCTATATGACTATGGTAAATCTATTGCTCAAGCTAACCAAGATCAGAATCAGTATGCTAAGATGTATTCTTACAATGCTGGGTCTGGTGGTAATTCTTTTTATAAAAGATATGCCGCATATGGTCAGACTAAGTTTGATGAGATTGGCTTCTCTCCATTAAGAGATAATGAAGCTGTCTTTAATGAAAGAACTACTGGATGGAATGACTTTACTAGAATGATGCAACACTCATTCTTCCCATTAGCATGGCAAGGTTTTAAGTCTGCTCCTAAAAGTCTTTTTAAAATGTTACAAGGTGACTTCAGTGGTGATACTGAAGATGCTAGAATATATGAAGAAGCCGCTGCTATAGGTCAATCTACTAAAGGTGGTGTTGCAGGTTTTATGAATAATACCATGATGAACTTTGGCTATACAGCTGGTATCATGATGGAAGCTGTGGCAGAATTTGCTGCAGAAGCTGTAATTACTGGTGCTACTGGTGGTGCAGGTGGTGGAGTTCTTGCTGCAAGATTAGGTGCAAACTTACAAAGAATTGGAAAAGGTCTTCCTAAGTTTACAATGCTTGATAAAGGTGGTGATATGTTCCGCAATAGTTTACAAGCATTAGGTAATTCACAAGCTGCAAGAAGCTTTTATAAAGCTGCAAATAGTAAAGTAGGTCAGTTCTTTAATCCACTTACAAATACATTTGAAGCTGTTGCTGATGTATATAAGATTGGTAAGTTTGATAACTTATCAGGTCTTGCTGCATTATCAAAAACAGCTGGAGGATTCTATAGAGATGTTAGAGGTATCAACCTTGCTTTAGCTGAAGCAAGACTTGAAGGAGGCATGGTACAAAACTCTGTATACGATAGTCTATATGATAAGTACTATGAGAAAAATGGTAAAGCTCCATCTAATGAAATTCAAAAAGCATTTGAGCAACAAGCCAAAGCTGCATCTGCAGAAACAATTGCTTGGAACTCTGCATTAATATATGGAAGTAATAAAATTACTTTTCCTAATATCATGAAAGGTGGTCCATCTAAATTCTT
>Ga0315906_10001689_pt1 | contig 32294 bp, 27 predicted proteins | sample LakEriMetagenome_4_FD_203526 | JGI IMG/M metagenome (GOLD analysis project Ga0315906, IMG submission 203526) | Freshwater fungal communities from buoy surface, Lake Erie, Ohio, United States - Buoy 2 MA122 | ecosystem: Environmental > Aquatic > Freshwater > Lake > Lake biofilm | place: USA... | reverse complement strand
TAGATAATATATATAAATATTTAGTACCAGAATTTTATGATATTCAGAAAAATGCGACAAAGAAAATCGACCCACAATTTATAATAAAAGATACAATATTTACTACTGTTACGGTTAATAAAAATTTCCGAACAGCATTACACTGTGATGTAGGTGATTTGAAAGAAGGTTTTGGAAATTTGGTAGTAGTATCAGAAGGAGAATATACAGGTGGTTATACATTATTTCCACAATATTCAGTAGGAGTAAATTGTCAAAATGGTGATTTTTTAGCAATGGATGTACATCAATGGCATTGTAATTCAGAGAAAGAGGGGGAAGGTACACGTTTATCATTTGTTTTTTATTTAAGGGAGAAAATGATGAAAGAATGCCCTCTAATTAAGGTAAAAAAAGTAAAAAATAAGATAAAAGTAAAAGTTAAAGAATCAGCGTTTATGTTATTTTGTAAAGATGAAAGAGAGAATATAAAGAAAGAAAATCTTGAAATAACTAGTCAAGAAATAATGGTTGAATTAGGAAAAAGATGGAATGAAATAAAACTAAATAATAAAGAAAGATTAAAATATTATGAAAATAAAACAGAAAATAAACTTAAAGAAGAAAAAAAGAAAGAATCACCGTTTATGTTATTTTGTAAAGATGAAAGAGAGAATATAAAGAAAGAAAATAAAGAAATAACAAGTCGCGAAATAATGGTTGAATTAGGGAAAAGATGGAATGAAATAAAATTACATGATAAAGAAAGATTAAAATATTATGAAAATGTAAATAAACAAGAAGAAGATGAAAACATGGTTAAAGAGAAAAAAATGACAGCGTTTATGTTATTTTGTAAAGATGAGAGATATAATATAAAAAAGGAAAATTTAAAATTAACGAGTCGTGAAGTAATGGTTGAATTATCAAATAGATGGAGAAATGTTAAATTATATGATAAAGATAAAATAAATTATTATAATTCTAAACTATAAAAAAAATTATAATATAGTATGGCTTTAGATTATAAATTGGTTAAAATTAAGCACCATCATATTTTTCTGATTTTCTAATAGCAAGAAATTTTTTATAATCCATTTTTTTATTTATACTGTTTTTTATTTTATTGGAATTATATATATTGTTTATTTATTTTATACCTGTAAAATAAATAAAGCTATGGAATATAGTTCTCAATGGAGATCATATAGTTAGTCCTTGAAAGTGAGTAGCATGATAAATAATTTTTTTGATATGTCTTCACTCACATATATATCTTGATTGTTTTTAATTATAAAACACCATCTAAAGACTAAACTCATCATATATAATATATTTTATATGGAGAGTTTCTTTGATTTATTTGAAAAAAAAAGGGTTATAAATGAACGCCGTTATGTACATAAATACAATGAAAAGATTCCTGAAAGCTACAGGACTTGTAGCTTTCATATAGCAATTGAGAAAGCTGATATTAATAAAGATTGGGATGTTTTTAGAGAGTTAATAAAAATTGATCCAGTGTATCTAAAAAATCATTTAGATAATACATCAGCTGTGTTTGATTATAATTATCTAAAACTCACTAAAGATGAACAAAAAGAATTGTTTAGATTATAAAAATATTAGACACATCATACACATTTACTTATAATATATTAAAATTATATAATTTTAATATGTATTTAACGATTACGATTACAATTCAAATGATGATATTCATATTCTTGTGGAAAATCCAGGAAATTTGCATGTTGAAAACAAACACGGTGTTCATATAGACTTACAGAATGAGAGCATTTATCAACATCACAAATAGCATGAGTTTGTCTAACAAGAGGCAGAGGAGCTATATTTAAATTACCTGCGCCGTATAATCGTATTCTATATCTACAATTTACACCGCAAACAGGTATATTGTATTTTAGAGAAGATATAACACGAGAATAATTAGCTCTTGGTGTATCATAAGCTAAGTCTCTGATAACTTCATTTAATGAAGTTGGAAGAGTATTCATAAGACTCTTGAACATATCTTCATCTTCTTTTTGCATATTTGTAGGTTATAAAATTTTGGAAAAAAAAATAAAAAATCATTTTTTTTGAAGATTTATTTATAATCTTCAAAAGCTTTTTGTGGATTATCATAATATTGCTTTAAGTCAGTAGGTATAAAATGAAAACCGCATATAATTCTCAACAATTCATTTTCATCTTTTTGATTAAACAACATCATTCCAATAAATCCTAATTGGATTCCTTTTTTATTACAATCACTTGCAAAAGACATGCCTGCTTCTTTAACTTGTTTCTTATTCAAATATTCCATTACTCTTGTAAACATAAATCTACAGTATTCATCGTCATTATACATATTAGTGTTTTAAGTTATTCTTAATTAAATAATTAATAAAATCATTTTTTGTATTATTTTAATAAATTTTTGATTTATTCAACAAAAAATTAAATATAACGTAACGGAAGTTGTAAATACATTTATTTTTGTGAAAAATATTAATTATAGATCAAGTTTTTCTTCAAACTCATGTCTTCCATTTTTAATAATTTCTATGAACTTGTAGTAAGCGCTACTCATATATTCGCTTATAATTCCAGATTCAATAATTCGTCCTGAGTGAAAGCAAAGAAAAGAATTATACCTATCTTTGTTTAGTTTTTTTTGTCTGTCCTTTTCAGGAAGAAGGTCAAGATAATCAGCATAAGTAATAGTTTTTTCAGTGATGGATTTGTCATAAAAAATAAGTTTTTTAAGTTTCATAGTTTTAATATCCTTATCTAAAGGTAGCTTTATATTACACCCTGTATAGCCAAAAGAAGTTTCCAAAAGCGAATGAAATTGTGTGTTCTTACTTATGTATCTTGAGAACTTTTCTCTATCAATGTTGAAATTAACTGAGAAGTCAATGTTTCTCATTACAGGAACAATAATACTTTCAAGAAGAGTATCCTCAGATTTTTTGAAAGAGTAAATTTGATGTTCGTTTTTAATATAATCCCATAGATATTTGATACATAGTTCAGCATGTGAATTAAATTTACACCCAGTAATTTGTAAAACACCGTTCATACATACCTTAAAATTTACAGGTTTATTATCAAGCATAATAACTATAGTAAAAGAATTTCTGAACCATTTACTTTTCTTTTTATTAGAAGATAAAGACTTTTTCTTTTTCATATCAACACCTTTAATTTGGTTTTCAAATTTCATACTAATAATAGACCCATCTTTAATGATGGCGTTAAAATCAACTAATTCAGACTTCTTTTTTCTTCCTTTTTTTTTAGGAATGAGAGTGTAATCAGTAATAGGGAGTAATACAAATAATTTAGTTAAATCAACATTAATATTAGTCATAACGATGAAAGTTTTAGTGGAAACTTTAATATCATCAAATTCAGGAAATACCATAATTTTTGCTGTTTCTGATTCAGTCATTTTTATACCTAAAGTAAAATATATCTTTATATCATTTTTTATTTTACAACTTACAAGAATTATTTAATTATAATGGATAATGCGGTAATACATAAATCAAAAATGATAAGAGAAAGAATAGAAAGTAATCACAATCATTTATTATATTCAGTTCCTTATCATCCTGAAACAAATAGTATTGAAGAGTTTTTTAGTCAGTTAAAACATTACATTAAAAAAGAAAGTCCAAATACTTATGAAGACATAGACACAACAATAAAAGACATATTAGCAAATAAAATCAAAAAAGAACATTTGATAAATTATTTGAAACATAGTTATAAAATATATAAGTCATAACTGCATTTTGTCTCATTTTTCTTTTCGGTCGGTGTAATTAATAATATTAATTTTTATTTTATTGTGTTAAAATAAAAATGACGTCACTAATAGTAGCAGAAGCACTAACAATAGGAGTACTTTCCCCAATAGTATCTTTAAGTACAAATATAATATGTAGTATTTATTATTTAATATCAATATCAAAAGATGATGTAGATTTACAAAATTTATTATCAGAATCAGACATATTACAAGATATTAATGTATTCAAAAAAGTAATAGAAAAATATGATGATAAAGAGTATGAAGATAAACAGCATATTTTGTTATGTATAAATAGTATAAATGAAGTATTAATAGAGTTAGATAATATAATAAGTTTAATAACAGATAAAATTAAAAGACATAATAATAAATGGTTTTATTACATTCGTAAATATAATATACAAAAAGAAAAAGATTGTCTAATAAATTTAATAAAAAAAATACACCATCGGTTTGAAATTCTTATCAAAGTTTCATCATTAAAGATTTAATGTAATTTGTAAAATATTATAATAAAAAGTTTAAATAAAATAAAACGTAAAAGTGTAAATAAAATAAAACTTAAAAGAAGTGTAAACAAAATAAAACGTAAAAGTGTAAGTAGAATTATTTAATTAATATAATATAAATTATATTATATTATTATTATTATTATATTTATATTTTTTTATTAACTAAAAAATAAATAATGGAAGAAATAATTTTAGATATAGCAGAATTTATTAATGATAATGATGGTGATAGTAAAAATTTAGATAAGGAAGCAATAAGAATATTATTTAATTCAATAAGTTCAAAGAAAATAAATAGTGATAATATAATTAGTCAAAGTATATATTTGATGAAAATAGTAGATACGTTTAAAAGCATATCAGGAGTAGACAAAAAAAAATTAGTAATTTTTATTTTGAATAAAGTAATAGATTTAAATATAATATCAAATATAGAAGAAAAAGAAATGTTGCATTCATTTATAAATAATATACTTCCAAATGTCATAGATATGATGATTGCAATAGATAAAAAAGAAATATCAATAAAATTAGAAAAAATCAAAGCATGTTGTTTTAAATTTTGTTGAATAATATATATTCTATATTCTAATTTTTTTATTGAAAATAGGAAGATAATAGTTGCATATGTGTATTTGATTATTAATTACCATCTGGTAGCACTATAACATAATAATAATAATGGAATTTTGAATGGATTTGTTATAAATAAACCCAGTAACCATATATTACTTTTTACGAAGTCAAAAATATAGAACAGTTTTTTTATAATAAATAATACATTGATAATATTTTTATTTATAAAAAGTCGTTTGCTAATCTTCATTAAAATATATATTTAGTTGTTTTATATTCTTCGTTTTCATCTATCGGGTAGAATTTCATTAGACGATATTTCATTATCATTTCCTCAACATATAGATTCGCTTTTCTTTCACAATTTCTTGAATTGATGATCTTTCTAATATTTTCTGGTTTATCTAAATTTGAATCCGAATCGTAGAAAATATGCATAGCTTTATTAACGATATTTTTCTTCATTTTAAAATAATCCTTTGAACATATTTTCTTATCTCTAACTAAAGAATCTATTGATGAGTCAAGTCTACATAATTTCAATAAAATCATATCTTCTTTCTTATCTAAAAAGAATTTATTTTGTATCTAAAAAAAAAATAATAAAATCATTTTTTTATCATACTTAGCATTTATAATATAATTTAGTACTATATAAAATATTATATAACTATTATTTTCTTTTGAAGAATTTATATTTATAAAAAAATAAAAAAATAATATTATATAATAAAAATGTCTGCAAAAGTTATTTTTATCAGTATCTTTATTATAATATCAATAATATCAATATATAGTGCAGTAATTTCAAGTTTATTAGCTTTTACTAATATGTTTAGAAGTAATGATATAATAAATATTGATGATAGTACAAAAAAAATATTTGTAAAATATTCTACGAATGAAGATGGTAAGGATAAATTATGTTTAACATCATCAATAACAAATAAAACAATATGCTTAGATAATGATTTAAATATAGTTTTATAAAAGTAAATACTTAAAAATAGTGTTATAATATAGTAGTATATAATATGTTTATATTAGAAATTATTGACAAATATAGACATAAAAAAAGATATAAATTTCTTCTAGGATTTTCAATATTTTTACATATAATAGGATCATCATGGGTAGGATATATGTTGATATTTGATTTAGAAAAATGGATAGAATCAATGAGAAAAACACGTATTTTAATAGGTTTAAATGATTATAAACATAATCACAACATAATTCTAAACTTATGGATGGTAGCAATTCAAATAAGATACATATTAATAGATTGTTGGGTTTTATATAATGCTTATAAATATAAGAATCTTATAAAGTATACAATAATTAATCATGGAATAGATGGTTTGATATGTTCCATAGTTTTTTTATCTCATAAAGGTAATGATTGTTTTATATTTGGAGTGACATGTGTTATTTGGACAATATTGTGGATCTTAGCGTTTTTATTTTATAATAGCTTGGAGAAAATAAAATATAAATAATAAGAAGTAAGTTTTTGAGTTTAGTCTTTATTTTTTATAATAGATTATAAAAAATGATTTTAAAAAAAAAATAACAAAAGAAACAATATGTCTATGTCTAATTCAGTAATTATTTCTAAAAGTGAATTAGATAATTTAATAAACGATTTAAATTTAATACGTGAAAATGTTGATTTATTAACTAATAAATTAGTTATGATTTCTAAAAATATAAAAGATGACAACGTAGTAATTTCTAATAATGGGTTTTCAGATACAAAAGAAAAAGAAGATGTATCATCTGATATAAAAGAGGAAGAAAATGATGAATTTATAAATATTTTTCGTAATAAAATCGTTAAAATAAATGAATTAGAAAATAAAGATCAAGTAGATACTGTAAAAGATCAAGTAGTTAAAAAAATGATTGAAAAAAACAATTCAAAAAAAGAAGATATTAGATTATGTCCTTATAAATTTATAAAGGGTATTAATGAGGGGAAAATTTGTAATAGTAGATTATATCAAAATAAAACATTTTGTAGTAAACATTCAAAGTTTGAAGAAACTGGGCAAAAGGATAAAAAGAGTATACCTTCTGTATCATCAACTAAAAAGTTGGTAATAAATAAAGGAATAAGAAAAGATGAACAAAAAGAAAAAAATGAGATACAAATTATAAAAAAGAAAGAGTTAGAAAATGTAACTAATAGTAATGCTAATAGTAATGTAGATAAAATAAATTTGATAGGTAAAAATATAGAAGATGTAATAAGTGATTTGTTTGAAAATGATTTGTCTAGCGTAGATAATAATGAAGACGTAAATTCATTCTTAGAAGAAGAAGAGTGAATTAATTAAATAATATAAATATAATAATTTAAGTATTAGAATTAGTTTATAAACTTTACAGAAGATAAACGCCGGTTTTAGAATTATTACTTTATTTTACTTTTTGTCTTTGAGTATATAAAATGTATTGAATTTTAATTTTTTTTTATTAAATTCTCAGTAGTTAATTTTTCAAAAATAATTTTACATAATGAATCTTTTTTATATGTGTACCAAAAAATATATATTTTTTTGTTATCTTCATCAATAGAGTCATCATCAAAAATTTGTTTAAGTTCTTTATGGTTATATATTTTTTGTAGGTTATTAATATTATTTTTTTTAATATTAAACCAAGTTTTATCTTTTTCTTTTGGAATAATATTTAATCGTATTATAATGTTGATAAGATCAATAGTTTTAAAAGTATCACAAACTTGCCCAGAAGTTCTATAAGATTTTTGATAATCATGTATGTAAAATTTGTTTTTTTTATTAAATCCATACAATCCATATTTGTTTTGTATGATAGCAGTATTTTCAACTAAATTATTTTTAGTTTCCTTATCTAATCTCATAAAAGATTTGTATATTTTTAATTCTTGTTTATTACAGTTTTTCCATTCATTACTATTTTCATATAAACATCTAATATCTTCCAAATTTTTCCTATTTTTATCATATAATATCCATGTGAAAGTAATGTTATAATTAATTTCATTAACAATAGTTTCAAGATCAATGTGATAATCAGATAAATAATCAGAAATAAATTTAGCATATTCAATATTTTTAACTTGTTTATTACGAAGTTCTTTTTTTTTGATAGCTAACAAAGATTTTTCTAGAAGTAATTGTCTTAGTTTTATATCCATATTTTCAATTAAGTTTATACAATCTTTTTTAGAAAGTCGTAAATCACACTTAAAAAAATTATCAATAAGTTGTTCTGAATTAGGGTTCACATGTTTTTTTAGAATCTCTAAGGATTTTTCTTTAGATATTAATGTAATATCTGGGTTTTCAATATAATAAAAAGAAAGATAATTACTGTATAGATTATCAACATCTAGAATATAAAAGTTATTATTATATTCGTTTAAATAACACAGTCTATCATATTTATTTCTAAAAGTAACTTTTTCGTTGACGATATCAAATAAAATATTTAATAAATTTGTATCAGAAATATCATTTATATAATCGGTAACTTTACGTTTTATAAGTAAATAGTTAGCATTAAAGTAATTATTAAATATATCGTGAATAATATAATTTTTTATTTTCATATATTTATCATAGTTTCTGAAGTAATAAATGTTATAAGTAGAATAGTCAAGGACGACTTCTTCTTCATTTTCAATATTAAAAGTTCCATAATTGCAATCATAGAAACAATTAGTGTATTCACAATCTCTAGTAAAATTTTGTGTGTCTTTTTTTCTATTTCTATTATAGTTTAAGGCGCAATCAACGGCAGATTCTTTCAATATACGTTCAACATTTTTAATACTGACATCTTTTTTTTCAGATCTTTGATACATTATTAAATCAATAGATTCAACACTGTCATCATTTTGTAAAGATACATGTTGATATATATTATAACAAGGAGGTTTAACTTTTTTTTTTATTTCAGGTGTTAATGATTCATACTCTTGTACTAAATAATTATGTGATCCATATCTATATCCTCTAGCGATAGCTTGGTCTGTTTCCGCATAATTCCAATGTGGTGTAGTAATATGACATTCTTGAACACTAAAAAAAGAATAGCCTTCGGAAATGGATTTAGATCCTATTATAACACTTATATATTCACCGTGTAAGTTAGATTGATGATTACACATATTTTTTAACTGATCAAAATTAGTAGTTCCAGAAATAAAAAGTGCATATCTTTTTTTTTTACTACTTAAACTATTTGTGTTAGCTTCTTCAAAACCAAATAGTTGAAGAAGTAATGAAAATAGTATAGTACCACCACCATTTTTCAAATTACAAAAAACAAAGCTTAATTTTTTTTGTAACGAATCTATATTATCATCAGTAACAGATAAAATTTTTTTTATTACATGGTAATATTTAATTGAAAGAGTTTTTAGTTTTTCTAATCTTTCATCGTCATTTTTACAATCTTTAAAGTATTGTTTGAAAGAATCTTTGAACACATACTTTTTAATTTGTTGTTTTTGAAAAGAAGATTTTTTTTCTTCAATAAATTTTTTAAACCCTTTTTTACCATATGATCCATCAGGAAATACAAATAATGAAGCCTCTCTTACATTAGAATATAGTCCTAAACTTTCTTTATTCCCATCGTAGAATTCGTCATCTTCATCATCATCATATTCATTATAGTTATCTTCATCATCTTCATCATCGTTATCTTCATCATCGTTATCTTCTTCATCGTCATTATTAGTTTCTTGACTAGTTTTTTCATTAGTTTCATCATCTTCGTAAATATCTTTAGCATTTTCTAAATCTTTTTTAGTAACACCTTTCATATCATTGTTATATGCTTCAATATAAGATTCTAATTGTTTTTCTTCCATAATAGATTTTTTTACAACTAAATATTTTAAGTATGTATTATCTTCTTCTTCCTCTTCTTCTTCGTCTCCTCCAATAAATTTTTTTTTTACGACAGATTGTAAAGATTTTAAATAAGAAACTCTTCCATTAAAAAAAGATTTTAGTTCATCTTTTTTATCTAATTTGACTAAATAATAATCATCATCGTTATCAAAATAATTAGAAATGAATCTATTTTTTGGAATTTGACTATTCAAAGGCAATATTAAATTCATAATATCGGCAATTTCAATAATTTTATCTTTCATTGGAGTACCTGATAAAAGAATAATTTTGCTATTTTTTATTTGATGTAAGAACTTCCAAAAACTTCCATATACATCAAGTTTATTTTTTTTATTTCTTGGATTTTCCACAGTTAAATCTCTAATATTATGAATTTCATCCATAATAATAATTTTATTAGAATAATCTTCAATAATAGTTTCATCACTTTCTATTAATAGATATTTTTTAACGAAAGTCTGAAATGTTTCAAACGAATAAAAGCCTTCTTTTTTTAGATTTTTATATTTTCTTTTTTGCTTGAAAGTAATAAAATCATCAATATTACCACTGGTATTTTTTCCTTTACTTTTTTTAGAAATATACTTCTGTGCTTTTTGTATGTTGAATTGTTCTTTTTCAGTTAATTCATCTTCATCTTCATCTTCATCTTTATCTCCATTTTCATCTTCATTATCTTCAATATCGTCAATATCGTCAATATCGTCAATATCTTCATTATTTTGAACAAAATCATATCTATTAGTATACTTAAATATTTCATTTTTAAAGTTATTAAGTAAGTTAGTACCTGATGCAAAAATTACAGCACCATTAAATGATGTTTTAGAATCTTGCTTTATTCTTTCAACAGCTCCGATAGACGCGATACTTTTACCAACACCCATTTCATGAAAAATAAGCAGTTGATCGTAAGGTGTATGATCAGACAAAAATCTGGCAATGAATTCTTGATTTTTCAATAGCTTTTGTTTGTTAATACTATTATCATCATCATCCAATATCCTTTGTTCATAAAATTCTTTTTTTGTTACGATTGATTCATTAAAACTATTTTCAGAAATATTTTCGTAAAATGGTAAAAAATTTGTTATATCATTGATCATATTATTTTATTTTATTATTGAACTAATTAATTTTTTATATAAAAAAAATCTTTATAAATAAAAGCTAAGATATGGATTTTAAAAAAAATAGAGACCGCAAATTTGTTTTGAATGATAAAAAAACAGAAAATGGACTTGAGTATATGTTTTCTAATGATGGTAAGAAAAAAATTATTATGAAAGAGTTATGTTATAATCATAAGAAAAATAAAAATGAAGAATTAAAAGAAGTATCAACATTAACAAAAAGAAAAAATATTACAAATAATATAATTTCTTGTTTGCAACAACCACTACCATCTATAAGAATAAATAATATAAAAAATTTTTTGGTTGATAATATAGAAAAGGGAGAAAAAGGGGAAAAAGGAGAAAAAGGAGAAAAGGGCGATAAGGGAGAAAAAGGCGATATTAGTTATCTACCATTTACAACATGTTGTGTAGTTTTATCAAAAAAACAACCACAAACTGTAAATAATATAGATGATTATATACATATTACAGACTGGATGAAAATAGGAGATTTAGATACTATTAGTAATTTTGAAACAGATGGTGTTCTAATAAAAATAAATGATCCAGGACTTTATTTTGTTTCAATAAATATTAGTATAACTAATATATTTTCTAATTATGTTTCTTTTACATGTGTGAATAAAAATAATGTGCAACATTTTACAATGACTGTTGGAGAAATTAATGGACCATATATGGGTATAAAAAATACTTTCATGACAGGTATAATAAAAGTTAGAGATAATGATGAAAATAATATTCCACAACCAGAATATGTTAAAGTTATATCTTCAAATCACAAAGATTCAAGTTTAATAATAAATAAAGAAAGTCAAATTATAATTTACAAAATATAAAGAAAGTTATTTAAAAAAATAAAAAATGATTTAAAACAAAATATGTTTTAAATTGTAAAATGGATGATTTTGAATTGTTTAATAATGCTTTAGATATTTATAACAAAAATATAAAATATGAAAATGAGATTAATAAACAAATTGCATCATCTAATGATGATAATGATGAATGTTATACAAATACAAAAAATACAAATACAAATACAAATAAAATAATTTGTAAACACGTTAATATTAATGAGGAAGCTGGTGTTGTTTGTTGCACAGATTGTGGATGTGAGCTTGAAAAAAGTATTTATCATGACAAAGAATGGAGATATTATGGACAAGCAGATAATAAAAGAAATTCAGATCCTAATAGAGTACATCTCCGAAAAATTGAAGAAAGAAATATATTTAAAGACGTTGAAAATATGGGATTTAGTGAAAAAATTGTATCATTAGCTAATGAATTGTATTTACAAGTAACTAAAGGTAATATATTAAGAGGCAATTCGCGACGTTCTGTTGTATTTGCATGTATTTATCATGCTTTCAAAGTAAATGGTAAACCTCAAACTCATGATAAATTAGTAAAAATTTTTTCTTTAAACAGAAAAACTGGTTTAAAAGGTCTTAAGATTGTAAATCTAAATGTCCCGTCAGATTCTATTATACACACTAGTTATATCACACCTATCAATCTACTTGAAGATATTATGGATAAATTTAATGCTAAAAAAGAACATAAAGAGGAAGTTATTGAACTCTATAATAAAATTAAAAATAAGTCTTCAAAAATAAATAGATCAAGACCGCAAAGTGTTACAGCTGGATTAGTATATTTTTGGATTTGTACAAGACAAGGTACTAAAGGAGTTGATATTACATTAAAAGAATTCGCAAGTAAAACTGATTTGTCTGAATTAACAATAAAGAAAATTACAAAAGAAATTTCTGATATATTAGATGTACCTATTTTAATTTAAATGAAATAATTAAAAAATGATTTTTATAATAATTTGATTATAAAAATCACCTAATATGAAAAAATTCCAAAACGAAGATAAGAAGTGGAAAATTATAAAAAATTATTTTGATAATAATGGTTTTGTTTTTCATCATATAGAATCTTTCAATGATTATTTAAAATATGGAATACAATTGTCTATAGATAGAGATGGTTTTTTTACTATTGGGGATATAAATGTTTTATTTGGTGAAGTGTTTATTGAAAACCCCAAAGTAATAGAAGAATCTCGTGTTATAAGAGATTTACTTCCAATGGAAGCTAGAACTAGAAATTTATCATATGATGGAGTAATATGTGTTGACATTACTGTAGAACAAAAGGGAGAACCAACTGAATATCATAAAAGAGTTCCTATTGGAAGAACACCAATTATGCTTCGTTCATACAAATGTAATTTATCATCACTTTCAAAAGATGAAATAATAAAAGTTGGAGGTGAATGTGAATTAGATCACGGTGGATATTTTATAATAAATGGAAAAGAAAAAGCATTAATAGGACAACTTAGAGCTAATTATAATCATGTTTTTGTTTTGAAGCAAAAACCTTCTGATAAGTATAAATATGTTAGTGAAGTAAGAAGCATGTCAGAAGAGACTGGACACTCCGTTCTAATACAAGCAAAAATAGGATTTGATGATAGATCTATAGTTTTTTCAATACCATATATTAAAGAAGTAATACCAGTTGGTATTTTATTTAAGGCTATTGGATGTTTTGAAGATGAAAATATTAGTAATATTATTGGAAACAAAGGAAACGATCCAGAAATTGAAAGATATATAAGATATATAATAAGAGATTCTTTTTTTATAAAAACAAGAGATGATGCATTGGAATATATAGGTCAGTATACTCTTCATATATTAAAAGACGAAAAGAAAAAAGAATATGTAAAACAAGTTGTAGAAAATGAAATACTTCCACACATGGGAATTTTTTCAACAACAAAAGAAAAATTGTATTTTCTTGGATCCATGGTCAATAAATTATTAAGTACAACAATTGAAAAAAGAAAAGAAGATGATAGAGATAATTATTCTAATAAAAGAATAGAGTCATCTGGAATATTGTGCAGTGAGTTATTTAGAAATTTATTCAAAAGATTTATAAAATCTATTAAAATGCAAGTTGAAAAAAAGAAGCAAAGGCCTGATATACTAAGTATTATCTCAAGAACTAACTCTATTACCTCTGGATTTCGTTCTTGTTTTGCAACTGGTACCTGGGCTGTTCAAAAAAATAATTATTCTAGATCAGGTGTTTCACAAGTATTGAATAGAATGACTTATGGCGCTACTTTATCACAGTTAAGAAGAATTCAGATTCCAATTGGTAAGGAAGGAAAAAATTCTAAAATAAGACAAATACATCCAACACAGATTATGTATGTTTGTCCGGTTGAATGTTTTGATCCAAATACTCCTATATTATTATGGGATTGTAGTATTAAGTTAGCAAAAGATATTATTACAGGTGATATTTTACTTGATGAAAATGGAAATTTAACTACAGTAAAAAAAACAATCTCAGGGGTTGCATATATGTATGAAATTATACCTAATAATTCATCTTTTTTAAAGCATAAAGTAACTTCAAATCATATATTAACTCTAAAAAGACTAACTAGTGATGATATAGTAGATATAAGTATTCAAGAATATCTAGAATTATCAGAATCCGAGAAAAATGATTTACTTCTTTTTAAGGGTAAAAGATATGGTGAAGAAGATCCTAAGATGTATAGTTATTTTCAGTTAGTTGAAGCAGAATTTGGAAATTTTGTAGGATGGAAATTGAATGGAAGTGGTAGATTTTTATTGGCTGACTGTACTGTAACTCATAATACTCCTGAAGGAGCAAGCGTAGGAATAGTTATGAGTTTATCATTGATGACAAAAATAACAAAAAGAATTCCTACTGTTGTTGTAAAAGAAATTGTAGAAAATAGTAGAAATATTATTATTCTAGACGAATCAGATGAATACCACAAAGATATATGCAAAGTTTACATAAACGGAATATTGATTGGAATAACTGATGATAAAGATGAATTATTAAGTGAACTTAAAATTTACAGAAAACAGGGTTTGATTGGAAAAGAAGTATCTATTTCTTATCAGGAAATAGATAATGAAATCAATTTATATTGTGATGAAGGACGATTTATCAGACCAGTTTTTACTTTAAATAATGAAGGTAAATTAAATTTATCAGATGATGATAATGAAAATTGGGATTTTTTAGTTGAAAAAGATAAAATAACATATATTGATATTTGTGAAATTCAAAATCATGTTATAGCTATGGATGAAACATATTTAGAGGAGTATAAGAATGATTTTTGTGAAATAGATCCATCAATGATGCTTGGAGTAATGGGGTCAATGATACCATTTTCAGATCATAACCAATGTATTCTACATACTGAACCTGTTTTTATGGCAGATGGTAGTTTAAAGAAGATAAAAGATGTAAAAGTAGGCGATAAAGTTATTACTTTTGATCCAAAAACACAAAAACAAAGTATCACATCAGTAACTCATACTTATACAAATAAGACCGATAAACAATGTTATATGATTACTACAATAACAGGGCGTCAAATAACAGCTACTTATGATCATCGTTTTATGACTTTTAATGGGTGGACTAGACTTGAAAATTTGAAAGAACATGATTCTTTAATTGGTATATCATTAGAGCCAAAACCAATATATAATGATATAGAAGAAAACGATATTTTTGATATTCTTGATGAAAATATGTTTATTATAAATTGCTTAAATTATGGAATAGACTCAGAATATATTGAGGAGTATAAGTCTAAATTAAGTCATCTATTGCCTCTAAGAAGTAATTCAAAATATCTTCCGATAATTAGTAGAATTTTCGGGTTTCTTTTATCAGATAATTGTTTGTTTAAAAACGATAAAAAGAAATTAGAAGTATCTATTGATTTCCAAGATGAGTATAGTATAGAATTATTTGATACAGATGTAACTTTATTAGGTATAGATAAAAATTCTGGATGTTTACCTTCGTTGTTTATAGCTCTTGGAGTTAATTTAAATGTAGTTCCATATTGGATAATAAAAAAAGGAACTAAATTAGTAAAAAGAGAATTTTTAGCAGGATTTCAAGGAGCCAATGGTTCAATGATTTCAAAGAAAAATTTATATTGTTTTGAAATTGGAAAAACATCAATAAAAATAGATTCTAAATACATTAAAAGGGCTTTGAAATTGTTTATTGATGTTATTGATATTTTCAAAGATTTATCTATAGTTACAGAAAAATTCAATTATAAAAATTTGGATAATGATGTTGTTGTTGTATCATTTTGTATTAATAATAAGATGGAGAATCTGATAAAATATTTTGAGAATGTAAATTATAGATATAATTCTTTTTTTCAAGTAAAAAGTGGAATTATCGTTGAATACATTAAATATTTAGAATATATGAAAAAAATAAATTATTCAAGCGATTCATATTTTATGGAAAAATATATATTATCTTATGAAGAATGGTCAATGAAAGTCAAAACAAAAAGCTCAACAATATTTATTCCTATTGATAAAATAAAAAAATCTGATGAAAATATAATATCAGATATAACTGTTAAAGCTGAAGAAAACCAGAGTTTTTTATCAGGAGATGCATTTTGTGTACATAATTCTCCTCGTAATATTTACCAGTGTTTATGTCCAGAAACTGATGTTTTAATGTTTGATGGTTCTAGAAAAGCCATAAAAGATGTAAAAAAAGGTGATAAAGTTATAACATTTGATCCTAAAACATTGAAGATTTCAACAACAAAAGTTATTAATCAATATGTTAGAAAAACTACTCAAAAAATATACAAAATAAAAACAACTAGCGGGCGCGAAATAATTGCGACTGAAAACCACCCTTTTATGACTCCAGATGGTTGGTGTAAAGTTGGAGAAATGAATGAAAAAACTAAAATTGGAATATGTTTTCAACCTGCAAACATGACTAACATAATTGAAAATATTGAAATTATTTTAGATGAAACTATTGTTAGAGAAAGATTGATTAATGCAAACGTTAAATCCTCTTTAATAGAGAAACATATTCAATTTTTTAAAGATAAAAATATGATTCCTCTTTACAACAATAATGAAAAATTGTTTATATTAGCCAGAATATTTGGTTTTGTTTTAACTGATTGTTCAATTAATGTTTATGACAAAGATCATGTTGGTATGTCTCCTCAAGTTTCCTTTGATTTTGGAACTTTAGAAGATAGCGAACTATTTGAAAATGATATTGAATCTTTAGGATTTAATAGAGTTTCTATTTATGAAAGAAATTCATTTTTTGGCGGATCACATTATCACACTTGGGGAACAACTAGAAATGGAGCTTTTCCATCCTTTATGATAGCTCTCGGAGCTACTTGTGGAAAACGAACTGAAACTTCAAGAAATCCATTACCTAATTGGATAACCAATGGAAGTAATTTAATTAAAAGGGAATTTATATCTTCATTTCAAGGAGGAGATGGTTGTAAAATTAGATGGAATAAACTAAAAAATACAAGATGTTCTTACAACTACGTTTGTGCAATGACATCTCAGCAAATTAACCCCTTATATGAAGATTCTCTTGTTAATTTAATGAAACAATGCGAAAAAATTCTCATTGAATTTGGAATTGAAATGTCTGATTTTCACAATTCGTCTGTGAGTGAAAATAGAAAGCAAATTGGGTTTAAAATATCTGATAAAGAGGAAAATCTAATTAAATATTTTGATACTATTGGTTACAGATATTGTTATCATAAACTTCATGAAAGTGGACTAGTTATAGAATTTCTTAAACATAAAAGAGAAATTACAAATAGTCATAAAATGTTGATTGAGCAAATAAGAGCCGATTATGATAATGGGTTATCAAATAGAGAAATTGCTGATAAAAATAATTACAATATTGATAAAGTTAGGGATGTTATAAGGTCTTATAAAAACGGAAGAACAATTTCGTCTCCAAATTTTAAAGATTGTAATATTGAAAAATGGATAGAAATGGTTAAAGTTAAAAATTTTAATTTGTTTATTCCAATTAAATCTATTGAAGAAGTTCCTAATCAATTAATTTCTGACATAACTGTTGAACATGAAAATCATAGTTTCATAGCTGGAAATAATTTTTTGAGTAGCAATTCAAGCCAAGGTAAACAAGCTTTAGGAATTTATGCATTGAATCATCAAATAAGAACAGATACAATTACTTATGTATTGAATACACCTCAAAGGCCTTTAGTTAGTACTAAAGCAGCTTCTATGATGGGTTTTGATGATATGCCTTCTGGAGTTAATGCTGTTGTTGCAATTATGTGTTATTCGGGGTTGACTTTGGTTTAGCCCATGTCTTGACAAAATCAAGGCAAGTCAGTGTCATGACTGGCAACGTATTCAAATTGCGGGAAAATCCAAATTGATATTTATATTAAGCTTATTTAACTACCAAACTATATGAGAAATTAAATAGTGGCTCTAGTTAATCACTAGAGGTATGGTAAAAATGTTAAATATATAAAGGACAATCCGCAGCCAAGCTCCTAAGTCCACTAAACTAGGATATGGAGAAGGTTCAACGACTAAATGGATACGGGCATGAAAAATTTAGTAAATTTTTATGATTGCTCAAGATATAGTCTGGCCCACCTGAGAAGGTGTTTGATCTCAGATGGTATTATTCTCATGACATTAGAAAATATTATCAAACATCAAATAAGGTATATAACCTTAGGAATAACCGACAACCAGGAGGATTCGATTATACTTAATAAATCAGCTATAGAAAGAGGTTTGTTTTCTGTAACTTCGTATAGAACATTGAGTGATGAAGAGAAAAAACAAGGAACTTACAACACTGATAAAATATGCTTACCTCCAATTAAATCAAGAAGAAGAAATGTGAATTATAGTTTTCTTGATGAAAATGGAATAGTAAAAAAATACATGAATGGAAGAAATATATATGTAGAAAAAGGAGATGCCATAATTGGTAAAATTTTATCTAAATCAAGTAAAAATGGTGAAGAAGAGATAACTGATTGTAGCTATGTAATAAAATCTGGCGAAGAAGGATTTATAGATAGGGTTGTACAAACTATAACTCCAAATGGCTATAAATTAGTAAAAGTTACTATACGAAATTTAAAAATACCAGAAGTTGGAGATAAGTTTAGTTCGCGATCAGCGCAAAAAGGAACATGTGGAATTATATATCATCAGCATGATATGCCTTTTACACAAGATGGAATTACTCCTGATATTATCATAAATCCACATTGTATGGTTAGTAGAATGACAATATCACAGCTTCTTGAATGTGTTTTGGGGAAATCTTGTCTACAGGAAGGTGTTTTCGGTGATGCTACTCCTTTTTCCAGCAATAGTGTTGAAGTTGTTGATCAAATTTGCGATAGACTCGCAAAAAATGGGTTTCAAAAACATGGTTGGGAAACTTTATACTGCGGTTTTACAGGTGAACCTATTAATTCTAAGGTTACGATAGGTACCGTTTTCTATCAAAGACTCAAACACATGGTTTCCGAGAAAATCCATTGTATTTTTTTACCCGGTACTGCAGTCTTGACATTGAACGGTTGGAAAACGGCATATGAACTCAGTATGAATGATTATATTGCTACATTAAAAGATGGAAAGCTAGTTTATGAGAAGCCAATTGATATAATGATTTATCCTGATTACGAAGGTTCAATGTATTATATAAAAAATCAAGCAATAGATTTAGCCGTTACAGGGAATCATAGAATGTGGGTATCAAGAGTTTACGGAAGAAAACGAATTTGGCAACCTTACGGTTTCGCGAGAGCTGATGAAATTGTAGGAAAACATTTAAAATACAAAAAAGACGCAATATGGGAAAAAGAAGATTATCAATTTATTTTACCTGGTGTACTTAAATTTCACACGCCAACAGTAAATATTAACTTAGAAGATAGAGTAGTTAAAATGAATGATTTTCTAATGTTTTTTGGTATTTGGTTTGCTGAAGGTTGGGCTTCCGGAACTGATACTAAAGGATGTATTTATATTGCTGTTAATAAGCAAAGAGTGAAAGATTCAATATATCCAGCATTAAATAATCTTGGATATAAGTTTTCAGTTAGTGAAAGAGATGTGTTAAATTTGTATGATTATCAATTATATAGATATATGAAACATCTAAGTGTTGGGGCTCCAAATAAAGAATTACCACAATGGGTTTTTGAGTTAAGTAAAGAACAAACGCGTGTTTTGATAAGAGGAATGTTATTAGGTGATGGTTCTTCTAATAAAAATGGTTGTGAATTTTATTATACCAGTTCAGTAAAATTAGCAGACCAATTTCAACAGTTATGTTTACATGCGGGTTGGGCTGGTATGATTTCTACACATATAAAAGCTGGTGAAAATGTTGTTCAAATAAGAGGAAAAGAAGTCGTAAATAATTATGATGTATTAAGAATTAGTGTAATAACTAAAAGACTGAATCCTACAGTAAATCATGGTCATGTAAAAGAAGAAAATATTCAAGAGGAGAAATTCGTAGAAAATGAAAAATGTCCAGTTTTTTGTTTACAAGTTCCTTCAGAAGTATTTTATATAAGAAGAAACGGAAAAGCATGTTGGACAGGAAATTCGCGAAGCCAAGGACATGTGACATCGTTGACAAGACAACCTTTAGAAGGCCGATCGAGGGACGGCGGCCTTCGATTTGGCGAGATCAACTTTTCGGTCTCAGTGGTATCAAAAGTACTGCTAGTCTACAGTATAGTAGGCAACATTTTCAAATTGCGGGGACATCTTGAATATATTATGTGCAACAACATAAAATTAAGTTTAAAGAATTATCATTTATAAAATATGGAAAGTGACGAATTATTTGATATACCTATTAAAGGTTTTGAAAAATATAAAATTACAAAGTGTGGTAAAATTTGGAGTGATAAAACAAAAAAATATTTAAAAACGCAAATGAATAATGGTTATAAGACATTTAATAGTAGATCATTACATCGTTTACTTGCTATTGTTTTTATACCAAATCCAAATAATTATCTTATTGTTGATCATATCAATGAAAATAAGTTGGATAATACAATATCTAACTTACAATGGATTTCACAAAAAGGTAATATAAATAAATGTCCAATTAATACATCTCATCCTAGAAAAGTTCAGCAAATAAAAGATAATAAAGTAATAAAAACATTTGATACAGTAACACTAGCATCAGAATATGTGAATTTAAGTAGATCTGCTATAAGTAAAGCATGTTTAGGTACTAATAAAAGTGCTGGTGGTTATCAATGGAAATATGTTGATGACCAACATCAACATGTATTAATAGATTTAACAGATGCTAAAAAAGTGTACGATTTTGATAATTATTATGTGTTTGAAGATGGACAAATATATAATAAAAAACGTAAAAGTTTTTTAAAACCTGTAGAAAATCTTAAGGGTTATTGTTATGTTACTTTATCAAAAAATTGTAAAAAAAGAAATTATTATATACATGTTATAGTTGCTGAAAATTTTATAAAGAAAAAAAGAGATGGAACATTTGAAGTTAATCATATTAATAAAATTCGTAATGATAATAGACTTTTAAACTTAGAAATAGTAACAAAATCTGAAAATATGTTACATGCGCTTAATTATAAGGGTTCTTGTACCAATTTGTCATAGAAATATGATGAAGGTCTTAGCTAACTACTAAGAGTATGGTAATAATCAAGAACATAGAGATAATCCGCAGCCAAGCTCCTAAGTCCGCAATGTTAGGATATGGAGAAGGTTCAACGACTAAATGGAAATGGGCTTGAGAAGAATGACAAACTTCAATGATAGCTTAAGATATAGTCTAGACCCACCTGAGAAGGTGCTGTTAATTAGATTTTATAGTTCTATACTTTCAAGATTATAAAATTGAGTTAGTAGGTGTAATGATTCTAGAAAGAAATGTCTAGATGAACTGGTGTAATTGGGAAAGAGATGCGGTGATAGTACATGGAGCGTCGCGATTTTTGAAAGAAAGATTGTTTGAAAAATCAGATCCATATCAAATATATGTTTGCAATAGTTGCGGTAATATAGCAACATCGCAAACAGAATGTAAAGTATGTGATACAGATATAATTTCTAAAACAAACTGTCCTTTCGCTGCAAAACTTTTAATACAAGAAATCATTGCTATGGGAATTAAAGTAAACATTAAAGTTAAATAAATAAAAATAATTTATATTTAGTATAATAAATAAAATAAAATGTTAGGAAAAGCAGATAAATCAAAACTTGATGGATTTATGTATAAGAAAAAGAAATCAAAATCCACAAAGAGAAAGAACAGTAAAAGCAAACAGAAAAAAATAGCAAGTAAAAGATTGAAGAGTAGATGTAAAAACTTTTTAAAGAAAAAAATTGCAATAAATATGACGGAGTATAAAAAAGGAAGATTTAAATCACCAGCACAAGCAATTGCCGTTTCATATTCAGAGCTGAAAAAGAGGATTCCAAGTTGTAAAAGATTTAGATCAATAATAAAGAAAAAAAAATATAAAATATAAAATATAAATTTTAATTTAAAATTAGATAAAATTTTAAATAATAATTAATCAAATGGTAATTAAAACGATAAATAAAGATAATTTTTTTGTAGAAGAAAATGAGTTCGTAAATTTAGAACACAAAGAGTTTAATAATCTTAATATACTTAGTAATTTAGGAATTATGGAAAGAATTGTTTCTTTAATAAAAGAACTAAGTGAAGTTTATGAAGAAAAAATAGACTTAATATACATAAATAGTGAAAGAATTCATGGAGGATATTATCCAATAAAATTATCATCAAAATTCAATAAAGTTTATGTGTTAAACAAATTTAAAAGTACAAATAACGAATTGAACTTGAAAAATAATATATTAACTTTTGGTGTAAATAATATTAATATTATGGAAAATATAACAAAAGATATAGATATAAGTAAAAAATATATAATTTTCGTGGAAGATCCAAAAGAAAAAATAGATAATGATTTATTTGAAAATTCAATAATATTGTCAGCGGTTTCAGGAACAAGTAAAAATAAAAATAGCTATATTTTGTCAGATAGTAATTATAAGATAATGGTTCCAGTAGAATTACGTAATAATTTTTACAAAGAATTTGTTTATTTTATTGATAAAGAAAATAGTAGCATAATAAATTACGATAATTTGATTCACTTAGCGATGATAGTAAAAAATGCAGGAGATAATTTTGAGAATATTCTAAAAGAAAATCTTGAATTTATCGATAGGTGGACAATTTTAGATACAGGTTCAACAGATAATACAATAAATATAATAAAAAAAGTACTAGTAGGAAAAAAAAAAGGGGAATTATATGAAGAACCGTTTATAAATTTTCGCGATTCAAGAAACAGGTGTTTTGAACTAGCAGGTACAAAGTGTAAATTTATAGTAACTTTAGATGATACATATATATTAAAAGAAAATCTGCGAAAATTTTTGATAACAGTAAGAGGAGATCAATTTTCAGATAGTTTTTCATTATTTATAAAATCAAATGATTCCGAGTATGGATCAAATAGAATAATAAAATCTGAGAGTAAATTAAGATACAAATACAAATTACATGAAGTAATAGATCCAAAAAATAATATGAATGTAATAATTCCTAAAAAAGAAGCGTACATATTTGATCATCGCTCAGATTATATGGAAAAAAGAACATTTGACAGAAAGATTTATGATTTGAAAGTATTATTTGAAATGGTAGAAGAAGAACCAGATGATTCACGGGCTTTATACTATTTGGGTCAAACATTTAACTTATTAGAAAGATATGATGATGCATTAAAATATTTCTTATTAAGAATAGATCACAAAGATGAAGGATTTATACAAGAAAAGATAGATGCATGTTTTGAAGCGGCTAGATTATGTAATTTTAAATTAAATAAGCCATGGGAAGAATGTGAAAAATTATATAATAGAGCGTATGAACTAGATAAATCACGACCAGATAGTTTATATTTTATAGGAGTACATTATCATTTAGAGAAAAATTTTACAAAAGCTTATGAGTATATGAAAAAGGCATTTGAATTAGGATACCCAGAGCACTGCCAATATAGTTTAAAACCAACATTATCATTTTATTATACTCCAAAGTTTTTAGCAGAACTATCGTTTATGTTTAATGATAGTATAACAGGTAATAAGAGTACGGATTTATTTTTATTAAAAAATGAAGATGATAATAGTGTAGAATATTATACAATGAAATGTTGGCATAAAATCTTTACTCATATAAATAATAGTAATGTTTATAAAGAAGAAAAGTATAAGAACGATAAACCATTACTTGTAATGTTATCAGATGGTGGATTTTCAAAGTGGAGTGGTAAAGATATTTTAACAAAAGGCGTGGGAGGTTCAGAAACATTTATAATAGAAATATCAAAATATATCCAAAAAAGTGGAGAATTCAATGTAATTGTTTTTTGTAATTGTGAAGAAGAAGAATTTTATGAAGGTGTTAAATATAAAAATATAACAGAGTACAAGAGTTTTCTAAAAAATAATAAAGTTCATAGCGTAATAATAAGTAGATATCCTGAATATTTACCTTTAACATATAATGAAACCCACGCAGATACGAATATATATTTAATTTTACACGATTTAATACCAAATGGAGAAGTGATAATTGATTCAATAAAGCTAAAAAATATTTTTTGTTTAACTCAATATCATTGTGATATAGTTAGTGAAATGTTTGAAATATTGAAGCATAAAGTAATAGAGTTTGGATATGGAGTAGATATAGAGTTATTTTCAAAGTATAATAAAATAAGTAAAGTACCATACAAGTTTATTTATTCATCATATCCGAACCGTGGATTATTACAGTTATTAAAAATGTGGAAAAAAATAAAAGAAAGGTATCCGTCTGCAACCTTACATATTCATAGTGATATACATGGCAATTGGGTAAATAAAGTTTCCAAAAACGAAATGGATGAAATAAAAAGTCTCATTTTAGATTTACAAAATAGTGGAATAGTTTATAATGGATGGACAAGTAAAGAGAAATTATATGAAAATTGGGCATCATCAGATGTGTGGTTCTATCCATGTACTTTTTTGGAAACATTTTGTTTAACAGCTTTGGAATCAGCAATATCAAAAACTTTAGTAATTACAACAAATCTAGGAGCATTAAAAAATACAGTTAGTAATAGAGGAGTGTTGATTAATGAAAATTTAACAAATGAAGAGAATCATGAAAAAGCATTAGAGATTCTATTTCACACAATAGATAATACAATTATAAAAAATAACTATATTTTATTAAATTATGAATATGCCAAAAGTTTATCATGGGAAAATAGAAGTATGAGTTTAGTTAATGATTTTCTGTTGAAAGGTAAAGGTTGTGGTGGTAGTGATAAAGAGATAAATAATAATCACGAGGAAAGTGAACAAATTTTGAAGAATTTTTTAAATTACTTTAATTTTAAGTTAAATACAAATACAGTAAAAACAACTACTTTAGAAATAGGAGATGGTACTTTTTTAATAAATTATTTGAATAATATTCCAAATACTAATCCATATATTTTGAGTTTTTATGATAATAAAATTGTTAATAATATTATAGGAAACGTAAATATTAATGTTTGTAATAAAAACGATATTTACATTGATGATAAATGTAAGTATGATTTAATATATATAAATAGTGATAATAATATATTTAGTTTTTATGAGAATATAGTTTTATCTTTCAAAATACTTAAACAAGGGGGTATATTAATAATAGGGAAAAAATATAATAAAGAAGTAATTGATAATTTTATAAGATCTTTTGATAGTCAAATAGTAGTTTTGCATAATTCAGATAGATTATATATAGAAAAAAAATAAAAAATGATTTATATATGATGTAAAAAAAATATTCATTTAATGAATTTTTGGAAAACAAAAGCTTATATAAATATGTCAAAAAAAAAGTCTCAATTAACTTTTTATAAAGACAATAAAAGTCTAAAAGAAGTATTAACTTTGGTGGAAAAAGAATCTAAATCATTTGGCACAATTTTAGAAAATATGGTTGCTGAATATTTCTGTTTAAGTAAACGTGTTAATACTCAACATGATGGAATTCTATGTAATAAAAAAATAGAAATTAAATCCGCAAGATATTGGTGCTGTACAACAGATTGTGTATGGCAACATTTAGAAAAAGATTATGACTATGATGTATGTATTTTCGTCTTAGTTGATTTCAATGATATAAAAAACTGGGTCATAAGTAAAGAAAAATTATTTTCCAAAGAGCTTATAAATAAAAAAATAATTCGTAAACAAGGCAAACAGGGTTTTATGGTAAAAAAATCCTCAATAATAAATTATTTAACAGAAATAAATAGTACAGATGAATTGATGATTTATTTGGAAGATCTAAATAAAGAAAGAAAAGTCTAAAAAAAATGAATTAAAATTTTATTTTAATAAAAGAACTAGAAAAATACTAATTAAAAAGTTTTTTTTAATTAATTTTATTCTTCTTCTTGTATTCTATTGTCTTTCCACTTGTAAATAATCCTATAATTATCACTGATTTAAGAAAATAAGTTTAAATATTAAAATAGAATGGAAATTTTTATAGTTTATCATAATACATTTGAAGATACTAATATTTTTACATTAACTCTTGAAGAAGCGAAAAATCAAATACTTTCTTTATCAAAAGAAACAGATACAAATATATTGGAATGGAATGTAAGAAAACTTAAAGAAGGTGTGAAATTTGGTGGTGATTTATCAATTGTTTATACCAATAATAATGATAAAATATATGATTTATGGAAATAAAGTATAAAGGACAGGTTATACTGGACTGGACTCCAAGACATTTTTGGTTTTGTTTGATAATATACAAGAACAAGAACCAACGAAACTGTATAATATTTTACAAAATGTTATTTTAATTATTGGTGATAATTAAAATATAATTTTTATTCAATTTTCTTATAATAAGGTTGGTCAAAAAAAAATAAAAAACTTTTTGATATCTTCAAAACTTGGTATTATCGTGTAATATGTTGTAGATATTATATTCTTCGAACAATACTTTTTATCATCTTGTGAGTAGACATTTTTATTACAATACGAACATACATAATTTGAGCTATGATATCCTAATGTCATACATTTTAGTTTCATTTTTCTTAGATTTATTACATACAATATATTTTTTTTAATTTTGTATCAAGAAATAGTTTACAATTACTAATACACTTACGTGATTTTCTAGGCATTTTTATTATAAAAAATAAAATAAATTGAAAAAAATAATTATTACATAATAATAAAATGACAATTCAAACTTATACGCTTAAAAAAGGTACTTTTTTATATCGTTCATCGATTGATATTTGTAAAATGTACAAAAACGAATTAAAAAATTATAAAGAAGAATGTCCAGATACTGGTAAATTAGGATTATATTTTTCTGATTCTATACACATTCCAATAGGAATGTCATTGGAATATTTAGTAAAATATAATAAAATGTTTAAAAATCATCAAATTGGAAAATTTTTTGTAGAAGAAGATATAACGTTTTATGTTGGTAAATATTGTTACAGAGAAAAAGAATTAGGTGGTACAGGTTCTGACGATTATAAACAAGAACCAAAATATAATTATAATCACACAGATAAAATTTCCGTTATACATAATATGAGTGAACCTATATATGAAATTATTTTTGGTGATGTATATAATGAATATTTTATTGGAATTGATAGTGATTTAGATAAAATAAAATTAGTTGAAGTATATGATTTTAATATTGAAAATTTTAAAAAATATGTATTAGAAGAACAAAAAAATTTAATTAAAAATCCATTTGAACAAAAAAATTTAATTAAAAATCTATTTGAAAATCTATTTAAAAAAGATAATACCGGTGGTATAAGAACTATAGTATGTGAAGAAGAAGAAAAATCAAGAAGAAGAAAATCAGTTAAACAAAAATCAAGAAGAAAATCAGTTAAACAAAAATCAAGAAGAAGAAAATCAGTTAAACAAAAATCAAGAAGAAAATCAGTTAAACAAAAATCAAGAAGAAGATAAATATATTTTTTATATACGATTGCATATAAAAATTAAATTTCAGTCGGTTTTTCACATGTTTTAGTATGTTTTAATAAAGTATCTTTTCGTGCGTAATCTTTATCACAATTAGCACATTTATATCTGACAAATTATTTTATTTTATATTATAATAATTATAAAAAATATTTGTATTATAGGTTTGTTTTAATTAATAATATATTTGTAAATAATATCATGAAAGAATGTAATATAAAACTGATTTATATAATTAATTTTCAATTTATATTAATATATGATACATAATTTTCTAAATAAAAAACATTCATTATCTAATTTATCAGATAAAGAATTTGAAAATATTGTTGGTAAATTATCTAGTGAATTAGAACAAAATGGTTTTATATATGACAGTTATGAAAATTCTATTTTATTGAAAGATTTCCAATCTTTGTGTAAAAAAGATGTAAATAATATAACAAATATAAATGCTACTAGTACGGTAGGTATGAAAATAATAAAAAATTTCATGCATCATTTTTATGATGTCCAGAATCATAAAAAAGTATCTGTTCACTCTTTATGGAAAAAAGATAATTTGGAAAAAGCATTAAGATTTAATCGTAAATACCATTCAACACCATATGTTTCAGAAATTATTAGATCATTATCTTTTACAAATGGTCTTGGTAAAATAACAATATATAGACCTTTAATGGCAAAGATGGTAGTAAATCATTTCAAAGTTAAAAGTGTTTTAGATATATCTATAGGTTGGGGAGGACGATTGCTCGGTACTAAATCTGTTGATGAAAATATATCATATACTGGCTTTGAACCATGTTTAAAAACATATAATAGTTTATGTAATATTAAGTCTTTATTACATTTACAAAATGTTAATATTATAAACAAACCATCGGAGATAGGTTTACTAGAATTGCCATTGGATATCAAATTTGATATGGCATTAACGAGTCCACCTTATTATAATTTAGAGATATATAGTGATGAAAAAACACAATCACATACTTATGGAAATTATGAAAATTGGATAGATAAATTTCTAAGACCAGTTATTGATAATGTTCTGTTACGTGTAAAGTATAGTTGTTGGAGTGTTAAAAATTTTAAGTCTGATAAACAATATAATTTATTTGATGATATAACAAAAATACATAATGAAAATGGTTGGGTGATTTTAGATATAATGTTTAGTATGAATAATAGTAAAAGACCAGGTGCTTCATCAGATATAAAAAAAAGTGAAGAAAAAACTTATGTTTTTGTAAAAAAAAATATTTAGAATGAACAATAAATAATAATAATATTAATATATTAATAAATGAAAAAGAAATATAAATTTCCAAGCAAGTATATTCCAAAAGTTTTGTCTGGAAAAGATAAAAAAAAACAAATGAAAATGTTAATGAAATCAAAAAATATGTATAAAAAAGGTAAGTATTATACGAGAAAAAAACTGCCATCTTATAAAAGTAAAAGATCAAGACATTTAAGTAATGCATCAAAAATATACAAGATTAAAAATATATCACCTAATAAACAATTATCCAAAAAAACAGGATGTTCAATAATAGGTATGAAAAAAATAATAAGAAAAGGAGAAGGTGCATATTATTCAGCTGGATCAAGACCTAATCAAAGTCCACAATCCTGGGCACTAGCTAGATTGGCTAGTTCTTTAACAGGAGGAAAAGCATCAATAGTAGATTACAAGATTCTAGAAAAATATTGTAATCATAATAAAAAAGCATTTATTTTAGCAAAATCGGCAAAGTTAAGAAAGAGTAAATAGATACAAAGTGTTATTAACATCAGACAAAATATCATCTCTAATATTAAATAAATCAGTGTTATTTTTTTTAATATAAGTAGGTAAAATATCAGTTAACCAAATTTTAAATTTATTAAGTAGATTAACAACAGATTTATCTGTTTCAACTGAAATATTGAATTCAGTAGATTTTTTTAATATCAAACGTTTATTTTCAGCACCTTGAATAACTTCCATAAATTGATCCATTTTTAATGTTAAATTATTAACTAAATTATCACTTGCAATATGTCTAGCATAGTTGGTTGTAGACCAATGATAGACCTTTAACTGATCTCTAACGTATATTAGATTGAGAGCGATTTCCCCAATTTTACTCATTTATTTATTTATTTATATATTGTAAATAAAAAATATATATTATTTGGTAAAAAGTTATCAGAATATTATTATTTTATTGATAGTAGTTATAAAACAGATAACCATTTGTTGGATGAATATATTGATAATAATAAATTGATTAAATTAATAGATAAATTAGATAAAAAACATAGACGGTAAATCAAAAGTAAAAATAACTATAATAAATTACTGTAAATATATTAAGTAGTATAATATTATAATATATTTATTATATAATTAAATTTCCTGTCTACACATATGACAAATTTTTAGTTTAGGAAAACAATTTAAACAAACCGTATGTTGGCACTTATCAAATATAATTACTTTATCTTTTTCATAAGGCTCAAAACATATGTTACATGTTCGTTTTAACTCAACCAACATATCTATATATTCATTTTTAAGATGAGTTTGTGTTTTATTTGTTTGTTTGGTTGATTTATTTTTATTTCTGACAGTAATATTTGGATTCAATTCTACTCTACTTATATTTCTATTTGAAATAGAATATCTATTTGAAAAAGGCAAAGGAGAAGTACTTCGCCTTGAAAAAGGCGAATAAATAGTAGGTGAAGTATCAAGTACTGCACCATTTTGTTGTAAAATATCAGAAATAGCAGAAATAGTAGAAATAGATAGATATGAAGTAGATAAATATGTATGTACATAAAAAAGAGGTGTTATTCCAGAAAAATCAGGAATGTTAATATAAGAATGAATATTAGATTTTATAATCAAAATTTGTGATACTTCGAAAAACATTCCTTCTGCACATGCGCAAAAAAATGCTGTCCTACCTAAAGCATTTTTAATCGTCACTGACGCATTTAAAACGTTTAATAGTAATGAAATTATACGTTTACGTCCTAATTTTATAGCCATATGAAGCATAGTATCACCATCACAAAATTTAAAATCAACAGGAATAATACCCTTCGTAACGTTATTAACGATAGCATTAACATTGTGAGTGGTTATAAAACGCTGAACGTCACTTAAACATATGATTGAATCTAATGATGAATCTATTAGGTTACTCATAATAAATGTTAAAAAAAATTAACAAAAAAAATAAAAAAATCATTTTTTCATATATTTGTTTATAGATCAATTACTTTTATTTTTACTTTAGAAATAAAATTTCCGTAATAAGAATTGAAATTAAAATTAATGTTATCATCATAAATATAAATTAAAGTTTTACTAAAAGTATTTCTTTTTAATTGTTTTTCATTAACAAATTTAACATTAGAATCATACAATTTTTTTACCAAAGTATAATCTAAAAAAGGTAATTTTACAATCCCTTGCCAATCATTTTTTTTTCCAGATAGATCAATTTCAACATTATCAGGATAACAAAATTTCATTTTATCAGTTAATAAAGTATCAAGAGGATTAGGTAAAAGATAAGAACTTTTTTGAGGTAAAATACAAAGCAATTGTTCAAAAGGTGTAAATGGTTTACCTCTATAAAATCTAGGATTTTCAAAATCATTGATATATTTACACAAAGAAGTTGCTAAAGGAGCGTAGAAATATGGATAAAACCATTTCCAGCTAGGAACATCTGAATAGTAATAAGTAAGTACCCATTGTAATCCTTTTAAATACTCATTGCAAAGTAAATTAATGTCCGTATCCGGAAAATGTTTTTTATAATATTCAAGTCTATATTTATCAATATCTATTTTATATTCATTAATTTCACTATCATAGTAAGAACATGAAGTTAATAACTGATCTTCAAAATAGTTAGCTCTATTCTTGAATTTATTTTCTAAAAGAGACTGTTCCATTTCACTAATTATTTCAAAAAATTTACATAAAGAATATTTAGAAAATAAAATTTTACCTTTTGTTATTCTTGTAATATGACCATGTGTTCTACCAACATTTTTACATATATTTATAATAATATCAATACCACCCTCTATAATTTCTAAAGTTTCAATATGTGGTAAGAAGTCATTTCCAACTAAAAAACAAAGAAATACGAAATCATTTATGATCCATTCATCATTAAATTTATGAGCGCATCCTTCTCTTTCTTCATCTTCAATACATGGTTCCCATTTTAGTATGTTGATTAAATCTTTTCTTACACCACCAATATCAAGTA
>Ga0315906_10001688_pt1 | contig 32298 bp, 26 predicted proteins | sample LakEriMetagenome_4_FD_203526 | JGI IMG/M metagenome (GOLD analysis project Ga0315906, IMG submission 203526) | Freshwater fungal communities from buoy surface, Lake Erie, Ohio, United States - Buoy 2 MA122 | ecosystem: Environmental > Aquatic > Freshwater > Lake > Lake biofilm | place: USA... | reverse complement strand
TAGATGGTTCACATAGATGTTTAGACTGTTATTTAGATATAGAAATATCATTTGAATTATTGAATAAAAAAGGTATTTTAATAATAGATGATGTACCATATTTAAAAGAACAAATTTTAGAAAGTCCGTATGAAGCGGTAATACATTTTCTAAAAAGAAACGAAGGAAAATATAAAATATTAAAAAACACATATAGATTGTTTTTAGAGAAAATATAAAATATATTATTTATAAACGACTAAAATAAATAAATTTATATAACTTATTTACAAGTTATATAAATACAATTTTTTTAATATATACAAAATTAGTTTTTTTTTAATTTTTCAAGCTCTATACAGTTTTTATAAAATCTTTCTTTACATTCATAATAACCAACTCCTCCTGGTCTATATCTCTTTTCTATAACTTCTCTATATAAACTATACATAACTATTATACTTCTTATGTATTTTTTTAATATTTTTCTTCTATGTAATTTATTTAGTTGTATATGTAAATATTTTTTATTGATTTCAAATGTAGTTTTTAGATATACTGTTATTTCTGGATATTCATTAAGTTCTATAAATTGTGTTAATTTATCATATACAACTTTTTTAAAATTTTTATTCTCATGTAAGTACCAATTCATGTTTCGTGTATCTAATAATTTATATATTAGAATCATTACGAATGCTCTTTTATCTCTTAAAAAGTTATTTTGAAAATGTTGTAAGAGAATTTTTATATCACGTGCAATAATTTTAGAATCTTTATTTAATATCAAATGTTTTTTAAACATTTTCATGTAATTTAATCCATCGAAATAATTTTTGTTTTGTTCATAAACATTTATAAAATATTCAGACATATGTAAATGTCTAGCTAAGTTAAAAAATCTCCATTGTTGTCCGTGTCCTATTATTTTACAAAAATATCTATTACATCTTTTTCCTGTATTTACACCGGTTTTAATAATCGATTCACAATTAATACTCATTTCGTGCAAGGTAATTTTTTATTCAAAGTAAAAATAAAAAATCATTTTTTTCATATAAATATGAATATCAATATTTGTCTTAATAACGAGACCTAGAACGTCTTTTAGACTTACTTGGCTGGGAGTCTCATTTTTATTATAGACCTAGAACGTCTTTTAGAACGCTTAGATCTTTTCTTTCCACCTGATCTAGAACGAGATTTCATTTTCTTAGCATCTGATTCTTTAATAAACTTAAAAACGGTTGTAGTACATTTTCTGCAACTACTTTTTAAAGCGGGTTTTCCGTTGCGTAACTTTTTCATTTGAATGTTCTTATCTTCACACATTACTTTTGATTTACACTTGACACAATAAAATTGATTAGATTTCATTTTTTTTATTTAAAGAAATATAAAAAAAAAAAATTATAATCATTTTTTCAATAAATGATGATTCATAATAATCATTATGTCGTAATGTTTTTTATTATGATTATTTCTGGTTTGTTAACAACTATGAATGTATTTGTAGATAAAAGAGATGATATTAGACTGAGCATAAACGATATATACATGACATTGTTAATGACAGGTTGGATGTTTTTATTAATGGGATTTTGGTACAAAGAATTTTCGATTCTAGTAATTGGTTTAATTTTGATAGTAATTAATTTATTTTGTATACGAACACAATTTATGGTTTCAACAAATCAATACATAACTGGAATGATACCACATCATTCAATGGCTATTCACATGAGTAAAAAGTTAATTGAAAACGAAGGAAAATCACATGTCAAAGATTTTGTAAATAATATAATAAATACACAAGAAGAAGAAATAAAATTTATGAAAAAAAATGAAAATGGATATATAAAGCTTTAATATTAATCAACAAAATGAAAGCAAATATTAAAACATATGATACAAAATATGGTAAAATAAGTTTATATAATAATGATATTTATATTTCAAGACCATTTGAACACGGTGATTATTGGGATGAAAACACACTTTTAAAATTGAAAAATTTTATTGATCCAAACAAAAATATTTTAGAAATTGGTGCTCATTGCGGAACAAGTACAATTGTTTATGCATCTTTTTTAAATGAAAACCAAAAAATATACGCATATGAACCACAAAAATCATTATATAATTTATTAGTTCAAAATATAAAACAAAATAATTTAGAAAATAAAATTATTCCTTTTAATAAAGCTTTATTTTGTTTTTCTGGATATGGTAATATGAATGGTATCGATTTAGATGGAGGAGGAGGTAATATTCAAAAAAGATATAATGAAGAAGGTAATTTACCTTGTAATTTTGGTGGTGTTTGTATAGGCAAAGATGGTGAAAATATCGAATTTTCAACTGTTGATGAAGAAATACAATTAGATAATATAGGATATGTTCATATGGATACACAAGGAGCTGAAAATTTTATATTTTCTAAAGCTTTAAATACTATTTCTAAATTTAAACCGGTTATTTATTATGAAAATAATCAAGAAAATTATATTTATTTATATAATACTGTATGTAATACATATCCAGAATATTATGAAGAAAGTATATTTAATATTCGAACATTTTGTCTTGAAAAATTAAATTATAAAATGTATATTAGGAATTTTAATGATGGTCATGATGATTTATTAGTTTCATAATCCATTAATGAAATCTGAAAATAAATTTAATAACAACTCGAATTTTAAACTAAATTTTCAGTTTAAAATTCGTTAAGAATATCAAGATTGAAAATTCAAGTAAAATTATTACGATGAATACCATCCGACCAATCACTATCACTATCACTAGATTTTTTCTTATTTGGTAATGTTTTATTTATATTTATAAACTTTTTAGCTAATGCTTGTTCAAGCAAACTTTTTTTTGGTGATTTTTTTTTTACAGAAGTATTTGTTTTTTTTAATTGTTTTCCTTGTTTTATTTGACTTAATAATTGATTTTTTTTTGGAGAACGATTTACTTTTTTTAATGGATTTGATGGTTTTCTAATGCTTTGTAATAAAGATGCTGATAATAATCCTTTTATCATTTTTTCTGGTGTTCGTCTTGGACTTCGACTTTTCATTTTCTTCATCATTTTTTCAATATCTTTTTGAATCTTTGATGAATAAGATGATGATTTACGTTTTGAACTTCTTTTATTATTATATTTTAATTTTTTAGCAACTTTTTCATTAAAAGTTTTTTGATTTACGCATCTGTTTTGATAAACACGCCTACGTATTTGATGTTTTGGGCATGGTTTTTTTGCACCTGATGAACGAGATAACGACATTTTTAATTTAAAGAAATATAAAAATTTTTTTTTTATAATAATTTAAAGATTTTAATTATTGAAAATAAATGTATTTAGGACAATCAGAACAAGATAAATTTATATTGAATGTTCTTGAAGAAAAGAAAGACGGATATTTTGTAGAAATTGGTTCAAACCATCCAATCAATATCAATAATACATATTTATTAGAAAATGAATATAATTGGAAAGGTATCATGATTGAATATGACGATTCATTTTTACAACTATACAAACAATTAAGACCTAATAGTATTCATGTAATAAATGACGCTACAAATATAGATTATAAAAATTTATTCGAAATTAATAATGTACCATTAATAATTGATTATTTACAAATTGATTTAGAAGTTAGTAACGGATCTACTTTATCAACGCTTCAAAAATTAGATGATGAGATTTTTGATACATATAAATTTGCAACTATAACATTTGAACATGATATATACAATACAAATTTCAATAATACAAGATTAGAATCAAGAGATATTTTTTCTAGAAGAGGTTATTTATGTGTATTTGAAGATATAAACAATCAAGGAAATCCATACGAAGATTGGTACGTACATCCAGATTTAGTTGATTTGAATTACGTCAATAAATTGATAGAAAATAATAAAAAAAATTATTTTTATAATTCTATTACAACAAAGAGCATCAATTTTGAAAATATTGATTATAATCTTTCATAAAAAATTTTATAACCTTTTTGGTTATAAAATACAATTTTACTTACATTTTATGAATTCTTCATAAATATCAAAACAAGCATCATTCATCCATGATTCTTTAGCAATTCCGTAATTGTTTTTGCATTCATTAATTTTTCTTAATAATTCATCACAATTATTTGGTGAAGACGAAGACGAAAAGAAAGATGAAAATTTATTTACAATATTATGACCGATTGAAGAACCAATACCAAATGTAATACCTTCAGATAAAATATTAAACATACTTGTTGATGATTGATTGGTTGGTTTTACAGGTGGTGGAATTTTTCTTTTTATTGGTTGATTTTGATAAGTCATTTTTATACATAAAATATATCTTTAAATTATTTTTTTACTTTTAAAGAAACTTTAATACTCATAGCTTGTAATTCCATTTGTAATAATTTAGATGCGTATGGAAAATTGCATTTAGTTATTTTATCGGTATCACAAGCTCGACATTCTGTTTGTGTGGTCGCAATATTACCACATAAATCACACACATATATCTGATATGGATCAGATTTTTCAAATAATCTTTCTTTTAAAAATTTTGATGTACCATGCGAAATCATACAGTCGCGCTCCCTGTTATACCAGTTCATCTAGATATTTATTTCTAGAATCATTACATCTTTTCAGCACTTTTTCAAGTGGGCATAGACTATATCTTAAGCAAATAAATAATTTGCCCATTTTCATTTAGTCGTTGAACCTTCTCCATATTTCAAATAATGAAACTTAGGAGCTTGGATGCGGATCATCTCTATATTCTAAAATTTTACTATATTCTTAGTAGTTAACTAAGATATCTTTTTTGTTTCAAAAAAAGATTAGTATTAGAATTTTTACAAGATTTTCCCGCAATTTGAAAATGTTGCCTATATATTCAATATATAGACTAGCAGTACTTTTGATACCACTGAGACTATTAAATTAATCTCTCCGAATCTTAACTTTGATACCAGGTTCATTTAGTTATTTCTTACTAAAATCATTACCTTTACATATTCACCACTACTTTTTATAGTCATAAGATTATATAGTGATTACAATGTAACACCTTTTCAGGCGGGAATAGAATAAATCTTAAGCAGTTTTCTGCCCACTTCCATATATTCGTTGCACCTTCTCCATATGTTTAGGAGATTGGCTCAGGATTACCAATATTTTTAGATTATACCTTTACCTCTGATTTTTCACCAGAGCCATCAAGAAATTTATTATCTTGATTTAGGACTAAAAAATAATTGCTTTCCCCTGACTTTGAAAGCGTTGCCTGTTATGACACAGACTAGCAGTATTTTTACATACCACTGAGGCATAAAATTTTTACCTCCGTCTCTTGCGATTATACCAGTTCATCTAAATATTTCTTTTTAGAATCATTACATTTGACATCTTTTCAGATGGGTCTAGACTATATCTTAAGCAATTAAGAATATTTATTCTTTCATGCCCATTTCTATTTAGTCGTTGAACCTTCTTCTTTCCATAAATGGTTAAGAAGCTTGGCTGCGGATTGTCTCTATTCTTTAAATTTTTACTCTCTTAGATATTAACTAAGACCCTTATTATAAAAAATAAGTTTGTATTAAAGACTTAACAAGATGTTCCCGCAATTTAAAAATGTTGCCTACTATATTGTAGACTAGCAGTATATTTTCATACCACTTAGACCTTATTGATCTTCCTTCTCGTTACTACCTTTACTTTAATAAAGGACTAGACTGTATCTTAAGCCTATATTTAATATAAACCGACACCCGTGCGGTCGTTGAAAGAGAATCATATATTTGAAATCAAATACTTAGATTCTTTACTCGCGGATTACCAAATTCTTAACATTATTACTATTGGGTACGACTATTAATCGTGGTCTCTTTAAAAATTTCTAATTAAAGATTAGTAGTTAAGGCTCTAATGGTGTTCCCGTCATTATAAGGTGTCTCGCCATAATCTATTTATGACTAGATAATTCTTTTCAAATTACCTTTTACCCTCAATATAATAATTAAATTATAAGTTGATTTTAAGGGCTGTCTTGTGAGAGTTGTGACATGTCCCTGAGATCTCGAGTGGAGCTTATCCGAAACCATATGCTTCAAACGTTGGTATGTAACAGGTCCAATAAGAACTTGTGAATCAATCATTTCACCAGTCATACCATTAATAAGCATTTCATTTCCATGTCTTTCATACCCATGTTTTTGCAATCCATTACAAATAGTTTCAGCAACATCAACACTATTACTGCTAAATGGTGTAGAATCGCCTAATTTACCATCAAAACAACATGATTTACCTAAAACAGTTTCTAATAATTGTGAAATAGTCATACGTGAAGGTCCTTTATACCTATCAGTTTCCTGATGGAGTGGACTATATCTTAAGCTAATTCAAGATGATTAGTCTATCATTATTAACCGACTACCATTTAGTCTCTGAACTTGCTACATTTATTTTATCATAACAATAATATGTAGATTAGATGCGGATTATCCTATTTATTAACGTTTTTACCATCCGTAAGTCGTTATACTTACTGCTGCATCTTATATTTCTACAAGATCGCGGTAGTTAATAAATTTATATGGACGTTCCCGCAATTTGGAAGTCTCGCTTGTATAAACAAACTAGAATTTTTTATGAAAATTCTTTTACGCACCAATATCGATGCAATGACTATTGATCAAAATATCAGGACATATTCCGTCTTGTGTAAATGGCATATTTTCTTGATGAACAAGTAACCCTATTGTACCCTTCTGCATTATACCAATATTTTCACTATTGGATTAGACTGTACCTTAAGCCTTCATCGAAGTTGACAACTCCTCAGACCAACACCTTACCAGTCGTTGAAAATCTCTCTTAGGAAGTCGTTTACCGTTAGAGAGTATCCTGCGGATTTTCCAATTCTTTTAACATTTTTACCATTGGGGACGATAATTAATCGTGTTCCCCTTATATGTTTCCATATAAGGGTGGTAGTTAAATTTATAAGGAAGTTCCCGCAACCAGGTGTTTCACCATTATTATAAATGATTAGATATTTCTTTTCAAAATATCTTTTTCTGCCCAGAAATATATGTTAAGCAGATCTCGAATTACCAGACCATACAGGTTTTCCATTTTGTCTTACTAAAAAGACACCTGTTCTAACAGTTAAACAATATACTTTACCATTAAAATCAATCCATTTTTCTGATTGACCATTTTGTGTTTTTTTATGTCCATGATTAATTTCAGGTTCTACTTTTGTTTTAATTATAGTTATTAACCAATTATCTTCTGTTGATGTAATAATTCTACCATCATTCATCACACTTTCCGTTCCAGCTTTTCTACCTTCTGGTACTCTTACATTTGTAGAATAACCTGAATGTAAAGCAAGTCTAGTAACATCATCGCATAATTTTTTTGAAGATGTATAATAAGTTCTATTATTTGTTTTTGTTGTATGACCATCTCCGAGTTCCATAGAACTTAATAAAATTCTACATTGTTCTTTATTAAGAGACCATACCCATTCAGGTAAAAACTTATTAACAGAACCAACACTAAATTGTATCATGTATTTAGCTAGTTGTTTATTATTAATAGTAAATTTACAATCACCTGTTTGAACTTTATCACCATTTTGTCTAACTATAATATCAAATGTTTCAGATGTAGTTTCATAAATATTATAACCCATATTAAATGCAGCTTTTTTATATTGTTTTTGAAGACGATGTTTATTAGACGCTATAACAACTTTATTATCACAAATATATCCTTCGGCTATCCAAATACCAAAAAACACTAACCAATCATTCATTTTTACAATTTTTTCTTCTATATTTTCAATAGCAGGAATTATAAAATTATCACCAATCCATTTTTCAGGTTCAAAATTATTAATATTCTTTTTATATTTTAATCTTTTTCCAAAACATTTTTCTGCTGTTAAAAATTCAAAATTATCTTTATAGTTACTACCTTTTCCATATCTTCTTTTAATCCACATACGATGATTTGGTGTGACAGTTAAATCAACTTGTTGAGATTGTAAATCATACATTTTTCCAGAATAATCATATTCATGTAATTCTAACGGTTTTTCATATTTTACGTTATCATTATCTAAAATTGCAACATTATCTTTCAAAGTTATTTTATTAATATTTATCCAACCATTTTCTGTTAAAACTTCTGTTTTACTTTCAAAACACGCAAGTTTGTCCCCAACTTCTGGTATCTTTTGATTTCTTATTGTTACTTTTATCAATTTATACCCATTTGGCGTCTTTGTTTCTAATACTCTATCTATATAACCCTCTTCACCACTTTTTATTGTATAACTATTATCAAATATTTCCTCCTCTCCATTTTTATTTGACTTTGTTAATATTTTTCCTATTATAACATCACCTTTCTCTACATATACCATCTTACCATTCATTCGTGTTCTTACTAATCCTTTTTCATCCAAAAAACTATAATTACAATTTTTCTTTCTTTTCTCTACCGGAGGCATACATATTGTTTCATAATTATATGTACCTTGTTTTTTTTCTTCATCTACTAATGTCCTATAAGATGTTGCGACAAATAATCCCCTTTCAACTGAGGCTTTATTTATGAGGATACTGTCTTCTTGATTATGTCTTCCTTAATAATTTAATATTAAGACGGACTATATCTTAAGTTATCATTCAGATTTGTCAAATCTGTCAAACCCATAACCATTTAGTCTCTGAACGTTTTTCTTTTCCTGACATAACGGAATAAGAAACTTCGATGCGGATTGTCTTTTAGTCTTACTTTTTTAACCATTTATCTAACGATTAATTAGATCCAACAAATTATCTCTAACTTGTTTTGGTAAGTAAGGTACCCCATAATTCATATTATCATAACTTTTATCCGAATGTTTATCTAAAAAAAATTTAATTTTTAATTCATGCATCAAAATATCATGAAATGAATATTTTCTCAATCTATTTTCTTCCTTATATAGTGCTCTTGTATTTTTCCAATGAAAACATAAATCTTCATGTATTCTATCTTTTAAATCAAAAACACATACAGGAATTACATGATCTATATGCCATAACTTTCCGTAATTATCAAAATTCATATCAGGCTCAAATGTACTTTCAATCCAAAATCTATAATTTATATCAGAACATTTTAAACTATCTAAAGTTGTTTTACAATAATTAGAAACTATATTCGATAATTTAACTCTATTATCTGTTCTAATTTTGAAATTTTCATCATTTTCTCTTCTATTATTATAATAATTTCTATTATAATCTGTTGTTTGTTCTTTATGTTCTTCTTTATATTTTTTATTATAGGATTGTATAACTTCAGGGTTATTTTTTTTATATTGCTTACATCTATTTCTCTGAGCCTGATTAGAACATTCTTTATTACAAAATTTAAATGTTTTATTTGGCATTTCAACTTCTTTTTCACATAATCTGCATTTAATTAAGACCATTTTTATTTTTAAAATAAACATTCGAATAATTAAATTCAATTTTTTTTTTGAATTATAAATAAGAGTTTCCCGCAATTTGATTATGTTGCCGTAATTATAAAATACGACTTGCTATGTTTTTACACATAACAGGGTCTAATCAATAGTATAAACCCAGTATAGCAGGCAATTGCAACAATTGCGTTAATTCCACTTGGCATATCATTAAAACCCATTAGTTTAGAAGGTATTGTACTCACTAACGGTTTTTGTGGATAATCTAAAACATAAGTTATTGTATCAGTTCTTATTTTATGAGATGACGCATAAAAACCAATAGCTTGTTTTCCCATTGACGATTGATAGATGTTCCTAGGCGAATTATGAATACAAAAAAAATCACCACATAAAAAACTTTGATTATCACTTTCAACTGATATATCAGAAACTATTGTCTCATCTATTTTTTCAATCGAATAAATAGGAAGAAAAATTGTAGTCGATTTAACTATAATTTTATCAGCCCATTGTTTAAAAGTTAATAAACCTTTAGGTAAACCGATATTGTCATGTTTTAGATACAATAAATTATAAAGTTGTTTTACTGGTATTTTTAAATTTTCAGCAATTGTATTTCTTGGTAATGACCCATAACTTTTTATTTTATTAATTAATTCAACTCTTTTATCATATTCAAATTCTAAATATCTCATATATTCTACTAAAACACCACTTTCTGATTGTTTATATACATCATATCTATAATTTACAACATCAAAATACTTAATTAAATTTTTTCTACTTGAACTTATAAAATAACTAACCAATGTTTTTCCATCATATTTTTTAGATGGTTCGCATTTAATATCTCCAACAACAATACCTAATTCTCTAAACAATTTAGAAATATCAGTCATCATTTTTATCATAGAATCAAGATATTCGTTTGCTATTGTTTTTTGCGTTGACCCTATTTGTATATGTATTTGGTCGTTTCTTCCGTTTTTTATTTTTGAACCATCTCCTCCTTGAAAACCTCCTAGAAATTCTCTTTTAACCATATTAGACCCGTTCATTATCCAAGATGGTATTCCTAAAGAAACTTGTTCGGTTTTTTTTCCATTAAGCATTCCCAAAGCAATAAATAAAGATGTAAATGAAACTCCATGAGTTGTTTGGAATACAGAACCAAAATTTTCATTTTCAAAAAACATTGGAACTTTTGATTCAAATCCTAAAAATTCAACATCTTTTTCGAATAATTCAGCACTGTATTCATTACCAAAAAATAAAGTTATAGATTTCATATTATCTCTTACATGACCATCTGTTAAAATAAAACCGAACATTCTACTAATTACAGGTAAATATTCAGATGTACTTTTTAGAGGCAAAATATGATTTATTTCAACAAGATATTTTTCAATACATTTCATCGTAATACCTCTTTCTAAACAGTTTTTTGTAAATGATGTAGAATCAAGTACAATATAATCTTCAATATAAGAAGAAACAGGAACTGGTTCCATTGAAACTCCTAAAAGTGTTTTATCTCTTTTAAATTCATCTAACCGTTTCCAACCATCATTAGTCATATACGGGTGATCATGAGTTGTGCTAATTTTTCTACCATTTATAGTCATAACTTTAAAAACTTCTTTATCAGTTTTCCATGTAATTGTGTATACAACTTTTGTAATACTTTGTTTTTGTGTTTCTGGGTTAAATGTTATAACTCTATCACCTATTTTTACATCTTTAATTTGTTTTACAGAACCATCATACATAAGTACATTTTCAGTACTTACTGCGCATTGATTATGGTCACAGTAGGGTATACTGCTTGCCATAACTCCTAACATCATCGCTGGACATATTTCAAAAAAATCATTTTTATGTTTTATTAAATCTTTTTCATCCATTGCTACAACGCAATTTTGTATTTCAGAATTATCAACATATTGAATAAACTGTTTTTCTACCAATTTATCCCAATCACTCAAATCTTCTTTTTCAGTTATATTTAATCTATTTGTTGCTTCATTAATTGTTAATAAAGGTCTTATAAATCTACCCTCATCGCAAAATATTCGTATATCACCATCATTAAATGTAAATGATACTTCGCTATCTAACAAACCATTTTCTCTGTACGCTTTCATTTCTTCTATAAATAATTCCGGATCCATTGTTATTCCCATCAATATACCGTTTAAGAATACATGTGGTTTATCATTTGATCCGTCATAATCATTTATAAAAATTAAATTATCACTGTTTTCTATTATTTCTTTTACAACAACCGTCGGTATTTTACGCGTAACCGTTGTTGTTAATGCTAAATTCATTACTATACCTATACTCTGCCCTTCCGATTATACCAGTTCATCTAGATATTTATTTCTAGAATTATTACATCTACATATTATTGTAGCATTTTTACAAACGGGTCTAGACTATATCTTAAACATTCATTGAAAATTGTTATTTTCCTCATGTCCATAATCATTTAGTCGTTGAACCTTCTCCATATCCTAACATAATGGACTTAGGAGATTGGATGCGGATTATCTCTATTCTTTAACTTTTTACTTTTTTAGGAGTTAACTAAAAATTTTTATATCGTTTCCAATATAAGTTTGTATTAAAGACTTAACAAGATATCCCCGCAATTTGATTATGTTGCCTATAATTATTATATAGACTAGCAATACTTTGTCGTATTACTCACCCAGAATTTAGGTGTTTCTGTCGGGCAAATATACATTATTTGACTTGAATGAATCTGTCTAATTTTTGCATTTTTTCCTTCTTTTCCTATTGGAATTACTAATCGTCTCAAATGTGATAATGTCGCACCATAAGTTAACCTCGATAATACTTGAGATACTCCTGTACGTACATAATTTGTTTTTGAAACTGACCATGAACCAGTAGATATACAAGTTTTTAACCCAGTAGTAATACTATTTGTTCTAGATATAATATTTAATATATCTGGTCTTTGCTTCTTCTTTTCTATTTGCATTTCTATTGATTTCGCGAATCTTTTGAAAAGTGTTCTAAATAATTCACAAAATAAAACACCAGTCATTTCTACTCTTTTATTCGCATAATTATCTCGATCATCTTCTTTTCTTAAACCTATTTTTGTTCTTAATAATTTATTCACCATATGACCCAGAAAAAAACACTTCTCTTTTATCGTCGCAAAAATACCCATATGTGGTAATAATTCATTCTCTACAACTTGAGATACATAATTTATTTTCTTTTCATCTTTTATTACATGTATAGTATATTGACTTATATATAATAACGCTTCTTCTTGTGTCTTTATAAAATATGAATCTCTTATAATATATTTTATATATCTTGCGATATTTTTATCATTATCTTTATTTCCAATTATGTTTTCTATTTCTTCGTCTTCCAAATATCCCAATGCTTTGAATATTATACCAATCGGAATACATTCTTTAATATAAGGTATAGAAAAGACTAATGTTCTATCATCAATTCCAATTTTAGCTTGAATCAATACAGAATGACCTGTCTCTTCTGACATACTTCTAACTTCGCATATATATTTATATTTTTCACCGGGTTTTTGTTCCAATACAATAGGTTGATTATATATTCCTCTTAATTGTCCGACGATTACTCTTTCCTTACCTTTTATAATAAAATAACCACCATGATCATTGTCGCATTCACCTGACATAATTTGTTCATGTTTAGATAATGTTTTTAAATTGCATTTATCTGACAACAACATAATTGGTGTTCTTCCTATAATTATTCTTTTGTGTTCATATATTTCAGTTTCTTGTCCGGTTGATTCAACTGTTTCAATAACATCAACAAATATCGGTGAATCGTATGTTAAATCTCTTTGTCTTGCTTCTGATGGAAACATAGGTCTTACTGAACGATCTTCTTCTATTATAGAAGGATTTGGTATATAAACTTGTCCAAAAGATACGGAATATTTATATTCATGTTCAGGTTGATCGACCTGAATATCAACTTCATTCACAACACATTGAATACCGTTATTAATATAATCATTGAATGTATCAATTTGATGCGATACAAACCCTTTCTTTTTGAAGTAAGAATTTATAATATTCCATTTATAGTTTTCACTTAACATATCTAATTTTTTTTTAATTTTCAAATTAAAAAAATCAATTTTATTTTTATATTCAGATAAAATATTTATTTTTTTTTTCTATTAATTGTTTTTCAAAAAACTTGTAATACAATGAATCTTTATCCATTTCTTTTAATTTTTTCTCTTGGTCTTCAAAATATTCAGATGTATAATATACATTTTCTTCTTCATCATCTTCTATTTCAAATATGACATCACTACTTATATCTTCTACTTTTGTTTCATCGTTATTTGTATTTTGCGGTGGATTACATGTTAAAACAGATAGAGTAGCAGTGAATTCATTATTATCATTTTTCATATTTAAGATATCAAATTTTTTTATTACGTATTTATGACATGTGTCTAAATTTAAACTTTTATCTAATAATGCATTATCACATATATTATTTGATTTTATTATTATATCATCTGCAATAAAATTTGTTAACATTTTCGTTTTAATATCTTTTTTTAATTCACCGTTTACATCTTTATAACAAAAAAATTTACGACTTGTATCACTGCAAAAATAATTTAATTGTTTGTTTTCATCTAATAATAGATTATTGTAAGTAAAATCTGCTACGCCTTTTTGACCATTCATAAAATGATCTTTTGTAAAATTCTTGTCTATTTTTTCTTTGATTTCTTCTTTTGTTAAATTGAATGGAGTTAAGAATGTATATTTATTATTTTGTTGATTATTATGTTGATTATTATTTATAGTTTTTGGTGCAGACACTGATTTTAATACTATATCTTTCATACTTTCAAGTTCAGATTTCAAATGTTTATTTTCAATATCTTTTATTTGTGTTAGTAGTTTATTTATTTCATCGTCTTTATCTTTTATTTGTATTTGTAATATTTCAATTTGGTTTTGAAGTTCATTATTTTGTTTTTCATATTCTTTATTTTTTAATTCTTTTTCATATATATTTTTACAATATGAAGTTTTTAAATGATTATTTTTAGATTGTTTTGCTGTGAATTTCTTATCACAAAATTCACATATAAATACTTTTTTTATATTTTCTTCTTTATTTTCTTGTTTATTTTGTAAACTAATACATTTTTTATTTATTTCTTTATGTTTTATTAGAGAACTATATGTTTTTAATATTAAATTACAATATTCACATTCAAAAGTCATTTATTATATATGTACAAATCTTTAAATACGTATTCAAGAATTTTTCTTGAATCAATATTCAAGAATTTTTCTTGAATCAATATTCAAGAATTTTTCTTGAATCAATATTCAAGAATTTTTCTTGAATCAATATTCAAGAATTTTTCTTGAATCAATATTCAAGAATTTTTCTTGGATTAAATATTCAAGAATTTTTCTTGGGTTAAGAATTTTTCATAAAATTTAAGAATTTTTCTTAAAATTTAAGTTTTTTTCTTGAATTTTATAATAGTTTAACCTGATTTTGTATTCAAAATAAAATATTCCAAACCTTAAGAATCAACCAACAATTACCGTCTTAAAATTCCATAAAAAAATATTTTACAAATGTGTGTGTGTCGTTTTACAATATTGAAAATATACAAAATCGTTTTCTTCTTTTTCTTTTCTTCTTTTTAAAATTTTAAAAAAATATTATATAGAAATTATTTTTTTCTAATTATAAATGAATGAAAATATAAATTGTCCTAATTATATATTATGCGGTAGTAAAGATTATTTTAATTGTTATGGAGAAACTTGTTTAAATTACGACTCGTTTTTTTCTCGTAATAAAATGATAATTGAAGAAAATATAGAATGTTCAATTTGTGCTGATAATGAATTCAAAAAAGGAATAAAATTTCCTAATTGTTCTCATATACTATGTATAGAACATATGAAAGAATATTATCGTAACATATCAAAGTCGATAAAATTCTTAACTTATTTTTTATAAATTATTTTCCATAAAAAAAAATAAATTATTTTCTATAAAAAATCTTAAATTATTTTCCATAAAAAAACATAGAAATTCATAAAAAATCTTAAAAATTCATAAAAAAAAATAAATTTTTATAATGGTTTAACTTGGATTTGTATTTAAAATAAAATATCACATTCCTTGTGGAAACAAACAATAATTACAGTCTCAAAATTCCATAAAAAAATATTTTACAAATGTGTGTGTGTAGATGAAAAATTATGGAAACCCTATTTTTCCAAAAATCGTTTTCTTCTTTTTTTAAAAGTTTTAGTAAAAAATAAATTATTATAGAAATTTATTTTTTCTAATTATATAAATGAATGAAAATATAAATTGTCCTAATTTTATATTATGTGGTAAGAACGATCGTAAAGATTATTTTGATTGTTATGGAGGAACTTGTTTAAATTGCGACGCGTTTTTTTCTCGTAATAAAATGATAATTGAAGAAAATATAGAATGTTCAATTTGTGCTGATGATGAATTAAAAAATGGAATAAAATTTCCTAATTGTTCACATTATATATGTATAGAAGATATGAAAAAATATTATCGTGCCAATAAATTAACATGTGATGAAGACGTATTTGATAATACACTTCTAACAAAGTGTCCTTTATGTAGAGAAAAAACTGGTTTTTCTTCTGTAGCATATCAAAAACGTAAAGAATGACTATTATTAATTGATAACTGAGTATTTTCTAAGGTATTAGTTATCATTTATGTTTCTATTTTATAATTAAAATAAAAACTTTAAAAAATCAAAATCTTTTTAACATCCACAATAATATTCACCGATTTCAGGACCACAATATCCTTCATTTTTATCATAATATTCATCTATGTCTTCTTGTGTTGCAATAGTCATATTTTTAGGATGATAACGTTTACCACATGAATAACAAGATGGAAATAGTTTTGTTAATTTTTTAATCTTTTGTTCGATGATATAAACCTTTTCTTCATTTTCTTTAATAATTTCAAATATTGTTTGTTTTTCATTTTGTAAATCTTTTATTTCTTTATAGATATCGTTCAAATTTTCAATAGACATTTTATATAATATATATTCTTTTTAAATTTTCTTTTATTAATATAAAATGGTTTTCATGGAATTATATTATTTAGTAGTATTAATTTTAATAATAATTGGATGTTATTTACTATATACATATGTTATATATCCATTAATGCATCCATTAGATGGTCTTAAAAAAGTAGGAGAAGAAATTGAAAAAGTAATGGAAAATACGGCACAGGATTTTATAGAAGGAAAAGGACCAGCGAGTGCTTTAGTTCCATTAGCTTTAGATGGTTCAACATCTTATAAAGATTATTTGGAAAATAAAGCATTTGGTCCAGAATTTAAAAACGCATTAACTGGAGGCGGGAGAATATTAAAAGAAGGAGATAAATGTTCAGTAGGAGAGTATGGAAAGAAAGAAGGAACCATTCAAAACGGAATATGTGTATGGAATGATATATGCAATGAAGGAACAACAAAAAAGAATGATAAATGTATATCAAATGATTATGATAAAGAATGTGTTACTGAAACGCGAATGTTTGGAGAATCACCAGGTATATTACAAAAATATTCTGAAACTGGAGTTTGTATTAATACCGATGAATGTAAAACAAATTTTGAAAAAATAAATAATGTTTGTTTTTATAAAGATAAATGTAAAATATGTAGAACTGATGAATCTGGTATAATTTATAAATATAATAAGTATGGAATATGTCCAAGTAATGCTTTGTTAACTAATCCAGATATTGAATCTGAATGTCCACCTGAATTTCCAGGACCGAAAAGCCAAAAAGATTGTCAACAAAATTTTAATTTTGTACCTGGAAATCCACCAAAATGTATATATAAAAATAAAGATAATGTATGTACAACTACTGATGGTTATATAGGAAAATACGGTGAATTCGGAGAATGTATAAAAAATAATAATAATCAATGTGCAACAGGTTATGGATTAGTTGATGGTAAATGTATTTCTACAAATATTGGTAATAAATGTTCATTTGGTAATAATCCAGGAATAATTGTAGATTATGGATATGGTCCAATTTGTGTGGAAGATAAATGTATAACTAAACCAAATGAATATGAAAAAGTAAATAATAAATGTTTATATAAAAATAGAAATAAACCATGTGAAGCAGATTTTTTTGGAAGTAAAGTACCAGGTACATATTCAAATGATGGTGAATGTTTTAGAAATACTGGTATTATAGGAGTATAAATAATGATTTAAAGACAAGAAATATATATTTTTTTTTAAACTTAAATGTAGCTAAAAACTAAGTGTAAAGATTTTTAGACTTAATAAGTCAATCTAGATCAATAAATTATTAATTTTATAAAATTAATAATTGCAAAAAATGATTTATAAAGAAAGTGTAATTTATTCAAATGATAACAAAAAAAGTTATAAACAAAGAAGAATTTATCGTAGAAGAAAATGAATTTATTCAAGTACCTCATGATGAATTTAATAATTTAATTATTCTTGAATCATTAGGAATACAGGAAAGAATAATCTCATTATTAAAAGAAATTGCTTTAATAGGTGATTTTAAACTAAAATGTATAAACATCACACATGGTGGTTTTATACCAATAAAAACATCACCTTCTTATAAAGAAGTAAATGTGATATCAACCGAAAATCAAACAATAAATCTGTTAAAAAATGTGAAAGAATTTTCTATAAATAATATAATATGCGAATTCAAAAATAAAAATTATGATGTATTGTATATACATGATATTTTAATAAATTTAGAAGAAGATGATAATCCATCTATTTTGATATGTCAATCAAGTATGAATTTTAAGAAAGAAAATTATATATCTTATACATTATATGATTCAAGTTTATCAATTCATGTATTATCAAAATTAAATGATTCATTTCTAAAAGAATTTTCGTATTATTTAGAGGAAGATAATGTATTAAAATATGATAATTTATTGCATTTATCAATGATAGTAAAAAATGCAGGTGATAATTTTGAATCAATATTAAAAGAAAATTTACCTTTCATAGATAGATGGACGATATTAGATACAGGAAGTACAGATAATACAATAAATATCATAAACAAAGTATTAGTAGGGAAGAAAAAAGGTCAATTATACCAAGAACCATTTATAAATTTTAGAGATAGTAGAAATCGATGTCTTGACTTAACGGGAACAGATTGTAAATTTGTAGTAATGTTAGATGATACATATATTTTAAAAGAAAACATAACAAATTTTTTAATAACAGTAAGAGGTGATCAATTCTCAGATTCATTCAGTATGTTTATAAAAAGCAATGATTCGGAATATGGTTCAAATCGAATAATAAAACCAGCAACAAAATTAAGATATAAATATAAAATACACGAAGTGATAGACCCTGTAAATAATATGAATGTAATAATACCAATTGAACATGCTTATATTTTTGACCATCGTTCGGATTATATGGAAAATAGGACGATGGATAGAAAAAGTTATGATTTAAAAATATTATATGAAATGGTAGAAGAAGAACCATATGATTCAAGAGCTTTATATTATTTAGGACAAACATATAATTTATTAGAAAGATATGAATCAGCATATGAATTTTTTATAAAAAGAATAGAACATCAAGATCATGGTTTTGTTCAAGAAAGAGTAGATGCATGTTTTGAAGCAGCGAGAATATGTAATTTCAAATTGAATAAATCATGGGAAGAATGTGAGAAATTATATAAAAGAGCATATGATATGGATCCTTCTAGACCAGATAGTTTATATTTTTTAGGAGTACATTATCATTTAGAAAAAGATTATAATACAGCATATGAATATATGAAGAAAGCATTTGAAATAGGATACCCAATACATTGTCAATATAGTTTGAAACCTACATTATCATTTTATTATCTTCCGAAATTTTTAGTAGAATTAAGTTATATACAAGATAATATAAAATTAGCAAAAGAATGCAGTAATCTATTCTTAACAAAAAACAATGATGATGATTCGGCTGAATATTATACAGTAAAATGTTGGGATAAAATAGTAACACATTTATTATCATTAGAAAAAGAGATTCCTAGTGTATATCTATTAAAAAATAAAAAACCATATTTAATTTTTCTAGCGGACGGAGGATTTAATAAATGGACAGGTAAAGATATAGAAAGTAAAGGTATAGGAGGTTCTGAAACATTCATAATAGAAATGTCAAAATATATACAATTAAATGGGTATTTTGATGTAATAGTATTTTGTAATTGTAATTATAATGAAATATATGGAGGGGTTGAGTATAGAAAAATATCAGATTATTATTCATTTATAATAAATAATCAAGTACATACAAGTATAATAAGTAGATATCCTGAATATTTACCAATGACTTATAAAGGAAATATAGAAAATGTATATTTAATATTACATGATTTGATACCGAATGGAGAAGTGATAATAAGACATGAAAAATTAAAAAATATAATGTGTTTAAGTGAATGGCATTGTGATGTATTCAAACAAATGTTTCCAACATTAGAAGATTTAGTAATACCATTTGGATATGGAATAGATTTTAAATTATTTAATAAAACATTGAAGAAACAGAAATACAAGTTTATTTATTCTTCATTTCCAAATAGAGGATTAATACCATTATTAGAAATGTGGTCAACAATCTATAAAAAATATCCATCTGCAATGTTGCATATTCATACAGATCTAGATGGAAATTGGATAAATTCAGTAAGACCAGACGATGTAAAAAGAATAAAAGAATTATTATTAGAACATCCAGAAGGAATATATTACGAGGGATGGACAGATAAAAACAAATTAGCCGAAAACTGGTTAACATCCGATGTATGGTTTTATCCATGTACATTTTTGGAAACATTTTGTTTGACAGCATTAGAGTCATCAATAACACGAACGTTAATAATAACGAATGATGCAGGTGCATTACAGAATACGGTAAGTGATAGAGGAATTATAATAAAAGGAAACCCAACAACAAAAGAATGGCAAGAAGAAGCTTTGACTAAATTATTTTATATTCTTGATGAGAAAAATATTGATGAGAAGAATTATTATATAAATAAGAGTTATGAATGGGCTAAAAATTTATCATGGGAAACAAGAGCAAATGATTTTCTAAAGTATATATTAAAAGATAAATATGAGATAAGAAATAATAATTTTAATTTTGAGAATATAATGAGTTATTTTAATTTTAAAAATAATAATAAAAATTATACGTCTCTTGAAATAGGGGATATAGGGATAGAGATGAAATCAATAGATAATACAAAAATAGTTCAAAATGATGAAGAAGAATATGTAATTTTAAAAAACAATGTTAAAGAAAATGACATAAACGATTTAATAACTATTCATTTTGAAAAAAAAAAATTCGATATTATAATATGTTGTAAGATGAATTTGAATGAATTTGATTATTATATGTTGTTAATGAAATGTTATAATATGTTAAATAAAAATGGATTAATAATAATGAATAAGAGTAATTGTTTAAAAGAATATATGAATAAGAATAAAAATTTGAAAATGTTTGAAGAAACAAATCAAATATGTTGTTTAGAAAAATTATAAGGTTTTTAATACTTAATAAGTATTAAAAAATTGATTTAAATATTATGACATATATTATAATATAAAATAAATGAATTTAATAGAAATATTATTTTTATAATAATTATTTTTTTAATACATTAAAAAAAATTATAATACATCTGATATATCATATTTATCAAATTTTTTGAAACGATGAAAATACCTATTTACATTTGTCGTATCAGGTATACCAAAAATAATTTTGTTTTCTAATGTATAATAAGGATGAACACAACATTCAATAATATCATCAACATTATCAGTAGATATAAAATAAAAAGAATCTTTATTAGATTTATCCGAAGATAATTCTTTTGCTTTATCTAAATTAGAAATGAGATTAATATTATTATCAAAAAATTTTAACTCATTTTTTAATCTTTGTTCAAGAGATAAAACTAAATCATTTCTATAATCAAATTGAATATCTGTATCTAAATTATTATCACCTCTATAACAATCAGTAAATATTAAATGTGGATTAGTATAATAAATATCAAGTTCATTAGCACTTTTTTGAATTAAAGTATCGATACCATTAGTAGAACCAGTTTTATTAATAAAATCAAGAAGTTTGGTAGCACCTTTTTTTGTAATAATATAGCCACCAGTTCCACCGATAGAATTTAAGAAAGACCAATAAGCATTTCGTTTAGTAATAATAGGTGTTTTATCTTTATTTAATTCATCACTTTGTTTATTTATATCTTTAATATGATGACCGAGAAATAAAAAGTCCCAAGATTTATCGGATAGTTGAGACAATACATTATTATATTTATCTTCAAAATTAGGAGTGAATTCGATATCATCTTCAAGAATAACAAAATAATCATTATCTGAGTTTATTAAGTCCGTATATAATTTAACATGACTTAAAAGACAACCAACCATTCCTCTGCGCATATTGTAATCATTATTTTCAAAAATTTGTTGCAATTGACAAGAGTTTTTAATATTCTTACCATCAACTGCGGAAAATCTTTCATAATTTAAAAATTTAATAGAAGAATCAGCGTTTTTAATGAAAGTTTTCCATCTATCGGGACGTCTATCTAAATTAACAACGAAAGTTTTGAAGTTAAAATTTTTATTATCAACGAACAATTCTTCTTTTCCAAAAAATTGAGCCTCGTTATTTAGTTTATAAGCATTTAGTTTAGTTTCATCATCTCTTTCAGAAGTAAGACGACCAGTATGCAAACAATAAATACCCTCAAAGAAAGCAGAAACATAACCTCTAGAAGCATAACGATGAGCGTAATTCATTTCAAAATGTGAAATTTTTTCATCGAAATCACCTAATTCATTAAAGATACAAGTTTTAAAAACACTAGGTCTTAAACTCCAATGAGGCCAATAAGAGGAAGATTTACAATTACCATATTTAGCCGTCCATTTTTTAATATCTTCATCATTTTTACAATATTCATGAATGAAATATCTAAAACCGCTATTAGTTAAATTAAAAACACCTCCTTTGATGTCAATATCACTTTCTATTTCTGAATAATTTTTATTAAATAAACATTGACCAATTGATTTATTAGATTCAATAACTTCGATAGCATCTTTAATATAATTTCTTTTAACAAAAAATTTCCAATCATCTTCAAGATGAAAAATATATGGAGTTTTTACATATTTTTTAATTATGTTCATACTTTGAGGATGTCCTTTATCTTTAATGTCCTTAAAATAAAAGTTAAAGAAAGGATATAATGATTTCATTTTATCTCTATCTTCGTTTGAACTATTATCATCAACGCAAAACCAATAATCAATATTATCAATGTCAACACAATTCAATAAAGAATTCATAGTTTTTTCAAAAAGATCAAAACGTTTACAAGTAGTAATAGTCAAAGTAAGAAGTGGAAAATCTTTTTTTGGTTTATTAACAATATAATTTATGATATCTTTATTATAAAAGATAAATCTATCTGCAACGTTATTAATCGAAAAATGTTGATTAAATAACATACGCCAAGCAATATTTTGGTTTAATCCTCTCATATTTAAACATCTTTCATGTACATCATAGGCTTTATAATGATTATTAGAATAATAAGAACTAATAGCACATTCATCTTTAATATCAGTTGAATAGGGGAACATATTTTCAAAATATTCGGAAAGTAAGATAGTGATATCAAAAAGATTATTTGTTCTCAAATATCTCAATAAATTTACAGAATTAGTTTCGCATGGTGATAATATAAAATTTTTAAAAATAGTATCATCTATATTTTCAGTCATTTTATATTAAAAAAATAGTTCTCTAAATTAATATTTAAAATAATTTATGATTAATTTATTTGATTGAAAAGAATCTTGTATTATTTCACATAATTTTGTTTTTTTTTGGTTATTTAGATATAATATAATTTTTTTAGTTTCTTCTTCTTTATTTATTTCACCATATGATTTAATTTTGTCAAATTCTTCATCAACTAAATCGTCTGAATTAAATATATCTAAATCGTTTTCGAATTTATAACTATAATCATCAAAAGTTATTTTAAATTTGACTATTATAAATATTAATTCTGGTTTATCCCAACTTTCACAAAATCTACCTGTATTTTTCGTTCTTGAATCTTTTGACGTTGATTCTTTATCTTTCTTTTTTGATTTTGTTTCAGGTTTTTTTACAACTTCTTTTTTTTTATTTTTAAGTTCATTTATTTTAACGATATTAAATTTTTGTTTTTTATTTTCGTCATAAGCTAAAATTCCATAATATCCAATTTTTTCTCCCATTTCTTTTAAATACTTTTCAAAAAAGTCTTGAGAATTTTTTATTGATTTTCCTAAGAATTTTTTAAACTTTTTCATAGACATTGAATCTGAAGAATCTGGTTTTGTAGAATCCGAATCTATCCAAATTAAATTATTATCTTCTTTTTTTTTAATCAGTATTCTTAAATTATGCATTTTATTATTATTACATTTCAACCATGAAATATATAAAATATTTTCGTCCTCTACTTCTACTTCTAAACAATATTTACTTAGAAAATTATTAAATACTAATTTAGCAAAATCATTATCAAAATCATTATCAATATTATTTAACTTACTTAAAATAATTTCTTCTAAAAGTATTTCAACAACTTCTACTTTTAATTGTAATAACTTGCTTATAATTTTATGTATATCTGTTTCTTTAAATAAAGTTTCAATAAAATTAACATCTAATGATTTATCTGTTAATAAATTTAATGATTTATAATCTTTCTGTATATTTATATTTTCACTGTAATATATTGATAAATAATTATTGTTTATTTTTGAATCAGATATATAAAATATGTTATTATTTTCATACATAAAACATTCTAATCCTAGTCTATCATAAACAATTTCTTTATTATCTATAATTTGAAATAAGAAAAGAAAGAAATATTTCATATTGATAGTAAGTGATTTTGAATATTTTTTAACATCATCTATTGTTAAATAATATTTTTGTTTAAAAATATTAAGAATCTTATTCTTTATTGAAATATTTTTATCTTCATTGAGATAATATAATTGATCAGTTGAATAATCTGAATAATCTGAAAAACTTGTTTTAAAATCACATTTATATTCACAAGGTAAATAATCACATTCACGTAAATTATTAAAACTATCATTATATCTGTTCCTTTTATAATTAAAATAACAATCAAATGATGATTCTTTAATAAGTCTTTCAATAATTTTATTGTTCATATCTTTAATTTCTGATTTCTTATAATGTTTAATATCGATAGATATAATTTTATTTTTATTTTTTATTGGAATAGAAGTTAATAAATATATATGAATTTCAGGTTTTATCGGAGATTGTTTTATATATTTTTTATTTTTAATAATATTATTAATATTAGTTTTTTTTGAAGAAGAAAAATCAATATTCAATTCATTCGTTATATTTTCTAATTGGGAATCGTCTAATTGATTAAGATAATTATATTCAAATCCATCTAATAATAGATTATGAGAATCACTTCTTATTCCTCTCGCAATAGCTTGGTCTGTTTCAGAATAATTCCAATAAGGAGTAAGAATAAATTCTTCTTGTATATGAAATAATGAAAATCCTTCAGATAAAATACGAGAACCAATTACAACGCTAATATATTCACCATAAATATTTTTAGAAGAATTAAAAACTTCTTTAATAATATCTGCATTAACGTTTTTACCTTCTTCTGATTTTACTAAAATATAACGTTTAGCTTTCTTATTTATAATCTTACTGGTTGCAGATGAAAATCCGAATAAGTTTAAAAGTAATGCAAACAAAATAGTTCCTCCGTATGATACTTTATTAGAATAAACAAACATACATTTTCCTTTTATACGGTTTGTATTATCTTCTATATTCTTAACATTTTCTAAAATTTTGCGTATAGTGAATGCGTATTTAGTTGAACATTTAGCTATTTGATTTAACATATTCTCAGGATTTGTACCATTTTTTTTAATGAACTTTTTAAATTCTGCATTCAAATTACCATTATCTACATATTTATTATAACCTGTTTTTCCGTATGAACTATCTGGAAAAACAAATAACGATGCTAATGTAGAATTATAATCGAAACTACTTTTATTATCATTCTTTTTATTATCTTTTTGTAATGCATCAATATAACCTTTATTTTGATTATCTTCCATTTTTACTGGGTGAACGATGAATTTGTTTAATCCATCATAGTTTTTATTTCCAATAAATTTTTTAATAATGGAAGATTGCATTGATTTGAGATATGAAACTCTTCCTTTGAAAAAAGATTTCAATTCATTTATTTTATTATTTTTAAGCTGATATATTATATCATCTTCGTCTTCATTTTCATTTTTTTTAGTAAAATATTCGTGTATAAATTCTTTTTTGGTTAGCATTTGATTATCTATTGGTAAAATAAGATTCATGATATCAGCTATTTCAACAAATGTATCTTTCATTGGTGTTCCAGACATTAATAAAATTTTACAGTTTTTAATTAAATGAAGAAATCTATGAAACTGTGGATATATTTTTTTCATTTCTTCTTTCTTTTGTCCTTCTTTTTTTACCGTTTTATCTTCATCATCTTGATCATTTTTATATTCTTCTTCATCCTCATCAATATCAATATAACTGTTTCTAATATTATGAACCTCATCAATAACTATTATATAATTTGAATAATTTTTAATTATATATTCGTCGCTTTTGTCAGATAAATATGACACAAACGTTTGAAATGTTCTAAACTTATAATATTCTTTTATTTTAGTATAACTTAGATTACCGCTTTTTGTTTTTCCATTAAAATATTTATTTTTTTCATTACATTTTAATATGAGATCATGTTTATAATTTTTATGTAATAATTCACCTTTTGTAAATATGTATGCTCCTTTAAAATTTGAATTTTCTTCTTTAATTTGTTCTATACATGCAACAGATGTACATGTTTTACCTGTTCCCATATCATGAAATAATAATAATTGATCGTAAGGAGTATTAGAAGAAAAGAACCTTGATATTAACTTTTGATGATTAAATAAATCACCTGGTTTTTCTGGAAATTTTTCATATGGTTCCAACTTATAATCATACAATTCTTTTTTTTTACTGATTTTGGTATTGAAGTTATCATCATCGATATATGGATATATTGGTAAAAAATCTATTATATCTTCCATTTATTCTAATGAATTTTTTTTTTAATATGAAAAAAATATTTAGATAAAAAAATCGGTAAATCAAAAGAAAATATATATAAAAACTTTTATATATATTTCATTCTTCTATCAAAATATTTATAAGTTCATCTTCTTCGTCAGTAAGTCTTTTCAATTTTCCTAAAGAATATTCATCTAATTTTTCAACTGTTCTTTTAGAATTTGTCATAAAATTCCTTATGTCATTAGTAGTAATAAGAACCATGTTATTTTTCACATAAGGTCCATTAACTATATTTTTTACATTTTTATATAATATCTTTTCTTCCTTCGGAATATATCGAATCAAAATATCACTTCTGTCATATCCTAACATTTTCGCCACTTCAGAAGCAACAAAATATCGTTTACCATTTTCATCATGAAATACCTTTACAATATTAGAATCTTGCACAAAACCACGTTCTTTTTCTTTTTTTTCAGCAGTCATACTATTCATACAAATTTTGCAAATTGTTGATATTCCATCATAACTTTCGTTTTTTTTATTAAATTCTTGTTTAGCTTTTATTTCATTGCATTTGGTACATTCTTTAAAGTTTTCAGGTAATTTTCTTTTTTCATCTTGAATCTTTTTGCGATATTCAACTTCACATATTTTGCAATTTGAACAGTATCCATCTTTGTAACATACACCTTTCCAAAAATGCTCGATATCTTTAGTTTCTTCACATGTTTTGCATATTTTTTCTGTTATTTCAGTCAAAGTTTCTCTTCTTTTTTCATTTTTTATTTTACTTTTCATATTTCTACAATTTTTACACGAATAGTCTCTTCCTAAATTTTGATAATTACTCCTGTGAAAATCTTCTAAGTCTTTTGATTTCTTACAAGTTGCACAAACACGTTTGATCGTTTTTTTTTTATTTTTCATAAGTAATAAAACTTCTCCTATTATTTTAGATATATCATTTATTTCATTGTCATATTTTATCCAATAAGTATCATCTATTTTCAATGATTTATTTATAAACAAAATTCTTTTTTCATTTTCTAATTCACTAAGACCATTTTCTGTACAATCTATAATTATTCTATATTCAGGTAAATATAGATTGACCTTATATAATTCTTTTATTTCATAACTTTTTTCTATAATTTCCGATTCCTCAAATACCTTTATTATTTCAGATATCACGTCAATTGTTTCTTCTTTTTCTTCTTTGAATATTTTAATTTGAGTTCCTTTTATTTCTTCCATTTTTCTATATATTCTACCAATCACTTTTGACATATCAAAATCATATTCATCTGGATTAAATCGAATCCAGTAAGAATCATCTATTTCTAATTTTTCATTCACAAAATTCATTCTTTCTCTCTCATCACATGGCTTTCTATCTGAATGTCCATTTTCATCACATTCCACTACAATTTTATATTCTGAAAAATACAAATCCAAATAATATTTTCCGATTTTAAACTGATCTTCTATTTTTTCTATTTTGAAAGAATTACCTATGGCAGATAATGTTTGTTGTTCCTTAGTCAAACATTTTCTATTTGTTGTATCTATACCAAATTCTTTGAATATATGAAGAACATCGGGAGATAATCGTTTTCTCGTTTTAATGAGGATTTCAATTGCACCATCTCTAGTTATTAAAATAGTCTTTGGATCTAAATTAGGTTTTTTTACACCCGGATAATCTCTAAATTCAAGTTTATTTTGTTTAGAAACATTAACAAGAGTTTGTTTTGCATTTTTATAACCGAGTTTAGATGTGATTTCAAAACCTACAAAATATTCGAAACAGTATCCATTATTTATGTAAGAATATATAGTTAATTCACCTTTTTCATGTTTCTCATCATCATCGTCATCTGTTTCACGTTTAATAATTTTATAAACATCAATATTTGCTTTGATTAAAATATCAATTATAAATTGTGATATTTTTTTATTTTTTTCGAGTAATTCATAAACACCTTCTTTATTTATTAAAATTTGTCGTGGATCTAATTTAAGTTCTTTTTTACCTGAAAATTTTTTAAATGAAATTTTGTTATTATCACTTACGTTAATTTTAATAGATTGTGTTGTATTTTTATATCCTAATAATTCACAAATTTCTGAACCGATGTAATAATTATCTTTTTCGTTATTGAAAATTGTTAAATCTTTTATATCTTGATTTTCTTCTTCGTCGGATGATTCTTCGATAATTATATCATCACTATCATATATTTCACAATATTCAGTCGTCATTTTTATTAGTAAATCTATTTCTTTAAACCGGTATATATTTATTTTTCAAATATATAGGAAATAGATTTACTAAATCTATTTCTTTAAACCGATATATATATCGGTTTATAAAAATGTATTTACTTTTTAAGAGTGATTTTATATGAAAAATCATATAAAATCGTCATAAACGTAAAATCATGCTTAAATATCAAGCTTTTCCTCAATAATATGCTTGCATGTTTTTATGATTCTTATAAAATAATCGTAGGCATCGGATACGTATTCTTCATAAATACTACTGCAAATAATCTTAAACCATAAATGGAATATTAAGAATGATAGAAATTTCTTTTGCGATTTTTAGGATAGTAAGTTCGCTTAATTCAGTTTTTTTTGCGAATTCTTTAATAGATATGTCTAAATTTTTCATACAAATCCAAGAAAAGACTAACCCGCACGCTACCGATTGTGGACGTGATCTGTTAATTTTAGAAGATTTATTTTTAATTTTTTCATATAGATTGAAGACTTCATTTTTCTGAGAAGGAGTAGCGCTGAACTTATCCATTATTTCTTCGACTAAATTGATAGGGGTAATATAAGTTGTATGAATATTAGAATCTTTTGGAGTATTAAGATTAACATATTTAATACCTCTTAAAGCAGATTTTCTAGAAATTTCAAATGTAGATAAAAGTTTTTCATGAGTCTGCGGAAGCTGGTGGATTTTAAAGCTATGAAACACACAAGCGAAAATCAAACTCTTTCGTGAGTTTCCTCTGAATATTTGTCCGTTAGTAACTTGTAAATATATTTGATTTGCAAAATAAATAATTTTATCACTGAAACCCATATTTTCAACATCTTTAAAAATATTTCTTTCTTCCATTTTACGAAGATGAACTCTATTTGGATCTGAAATTCTTTTATTGTCAGATTGTCCATAGAATCTCCATTCCTTATCTTGGTAAATATTTTTATCCATTTCTATACCACAATCACTGCAACATATAAAACCATTTTCTTCTGAAACGTTAATATGTTCACAAATATCATCATTTTTAATATCGTCGTCACCTTTTATTAAAATTTTATTTTCATATTCCTTTAATGCGTCATCAAATAATGTATAATCAGACATTTTATTATTTTAAATTGTCTTTAAATAGATATTCAATTTTAATTTAAAAAAATTTTAAATTCTAAAAATCGTTATATGACAATTTTTATTAATTTTCAAAGAACCATAAATATTATCAGAAACAATTTTTAAAACAAAATTATCATTGTTTACATGTATAACACCATTTAGATAACATGATATTGACCCCGAACCCATTAATGGTCCATTAATACCGGATGTACTTATTGTACTTAATTTAACATCATTAACATCAGAACAATAAAATGAAACGTAATTTAATAATAGATTAGAAACATTAATTGTTATTGAAACATAATATGTACCAGATTTATTTATTTTAATCATATTATCTTCGCAATCAAATATATTTTCTTCATCTAATATTGATAAATCTTTTACCCAATTATTTAAATAAACTTTACTATTATTAGTTGAACTTGTAATTTGTTCTGAAAATGTTGTAAATGTCATTGCATTTGCTTTTGCCGTAGGACCTTGTGGACCGGTATGACCTTGTACACCATCATTACCTTTTGGTCCAGTATAACCTGTATAACCAGTGCATCCTGTATATCCAGTGTATCCTGTTGGACCTCCTTCTGGACCTTGTATACCTTGTATACCTTGTGGTCCAGTTGGTCCTATATCACCTTTATAACCTTGTTCTCCTGGCATACCTTGATAACCCATAGGTCCAGTTGGTCCAGTTGGTCCAGTTGAACCTGTATGACAATCGGAAATTATTATATCTGATTTATCTCTATTTTTATACATTAATTGTCTTTTAATATTTTGAAAATTCGTATCCATTTTATTTTAAGAGAATATAATATAATATTTTTTTTATTTTACGCAAGAGGATATATTTTGAAATCAATAAGATTATCTTTATTTTTTAAAAACATTATTTCATCTTTTAAAATATCGTTTTCAAATTTCAATTTATTATTTTCATTTAATAATATATCTAATCCTTCTTTTAAAAGATGATTTTCTTTTTCTAAATAATTGTCAATCTTTAGTTTTTTATTTGAAATAAAAGTTTCTTCTTCGAATGAACGTTTTCTATTTATTTTTATTTTTTTATTAAAAGAATTAATTAATATATCTACATCATCTTCTCTTTTTCTCTTAGACATTTAATTTATAATATTGTTTTTATAAATTAAAAATTTATCAAGATGTAAAACATGATGATAAACATGATATATTCTTTCTAATTATTATTTTCCTTTTATCTATAGATATTAAAATATCTATAAGTTCTGGACATATTGTATTAGTTATATAATCTTTATTTGGATAATTTTCATCTTCTAAAAATTTTTTAATGGTAGATAGAATAATATTTTTCTTTTCAATTCCTTTTAAATTATAATTATCAATAAATTTCATTAATTCTGTAACTATAAAAATTATATTAGTACTTATATCCATTGAAGATAAAGTTATTAGTTTAAGATGATATAATATTTTATCTTCAATATCATTTCTTTCTTTATTATCCACTTTAATTGTTTTATTAATAAAATTATTTGTTTTAGAATCATTTAATAATTCTAAAAGTTTTGTTTCAATGATAGGTTTCTTTTTATTCAAAAAATTTTTTTTTTCATCATCTGGTGTTCGTATTTTAATTTTTGGTTTTATGATTTTCGGTTCTTCATTTATAATTATAATATCTTCTTCATTAACTTTATATTCTTCATTTTCTTTTAAAATCATATCTTCTTCTTTAACTTTAGATTCTTCATTTTCTTTTAAAATCATATCTTCTTCTTCTTTAACTTTAGTTTCTTCATTTTCTTTTAAAATAATACCTTCTTCATTAACTTTAGATTCTTCATTTTCTTTTAAAATCATATCTTCATCTTCTTTAACTTTGGTTTCTTCTTCTTTAACTTTAGTTTCTTCTTTTTCTTTTAAAATCATATCTTCTTCTTTAATTTTAGATTCTTCTTTTTCTTTTAAAATCATATCTTCATCTTATTTAAATTTAG
>Ga0315906_10001687_pt1 | contig 32305 bp, 43 predicted proteins | sample LakEriMetagenome_4_FD_203526 | JGI IMG/M metagenome (GOLD analysis project Ga0315906, IMG submission 203526) | Freshwater fungal communities from buoy surface, Lake Erie, Ohio, United States - Buoy 2 MA122 | ecosystem: Environmental > Aquatic > Freshwater > Lake > Lake biofilm | place: USA... | reverse complement strand
CAATAGTTATATCATCTATGTTTAACAGCATGTCTTTGACTACTTCACCGTTTTCGATGACGGTATCTGCATTGGTTTTGTTTTCTAATCTTATCTTAAGTTCGTGATCACCTTCAGTGATTCTGCGTTCGAAACTAACAATCTGTTCAGCTTCACTGGCTATTTCGGTTTGTGTTATCACATGATCATCGAGCCAAACAGAGAACTGTGGGCGGCGATCCCAAAAAGTTCCTGTTAAGCTGATTTGAAAACTGAGATTTTCTTCGTGCATTATTGCTGTGCTTGTTTAGCCGCTGTCTGCGCTGGAGTGATATCAGGCATGCTTGGTTTACCACCAGTTAATACTGATAAATCGCCTGCAAACTCATAATGACCGCTGTGATTTAATAACACTTTAGCATGAGCATAGATCTCACCACCAAGTTTAGCCCAACGACGACAGAATGTCCAGTCTTCACTTAGATAGTGACCTTTTTCATCGATCTCTGTGTCAAAGATTGAATACATAGTTGGTTCATATTGCTTACCTAGACCCACATCGTCTACATATTTGGTCTCTGGATGAGCAGCGCAGAGTTTCTCATATACGTGGCGTTTGAACATCATAAAGCCAGTGCCCATTGTATCCACTGGAAAAATATCGTTGATGATCTGTGTGCCTGGCTTAACATTGATCACATAGCTGATTGGTAATGCTTTCTTAGGATACAATCCGCCGATAACATCTTTGTCAGCTGCTAACATCATAAAAATAGCTTCTGGTTGGAAACGTATATCTGCATCAATAAACATAAAGTGCGTTGCAGCCTGATTAGTCATCATCTTAGCCATTAAATTATTACGAGCACGTGTAACTAATGATTCATTGACCATAGTGTCTAATGACCATTGTAATCCACTTTTACTTGCCATCAAGATAAAGCGTAAGAAGCTGGTAAAGCAAGGTTCTGTGATCTGTCCACCATAACAAGGAATACCAAAATGGATATGCACTTTAGTGAAATCATATGGTTGTCCAGGTTGACCAGCTTGAGGCATGTTTGTTGGCTGTCCTGGTGCCATTGCGATCATGCTAGGCTGATTGGGTTTGATACGTTTTGATTGTTTGCTCATCGAAAATCTCTCTTTAAATGTAAAATTATGCTACTTGAATTTCAACCAGTGTGTTAGCACCAGCTAGTTCTTGCACTACAGCTTCTAAACTAGTAATTGTTTCTGCGTTGAGTATTTCTCCAGCTGATTCTGTGTCTTTCAACAGCTTGCTGACTTTAATTACTAACACTTCTTCATGCAATTTTGCCATGATTGTGATTCCTTAATAATATACTCATATTATTTATCGGACACAATTTCAGCTGTAAAATTATTCTACTACAATAAACCCGTTTTCGTCAACAGTTTTGTTTTCTAATAGATCTAATGTAGGTGGAATTATAGTAAATTTAATCTGTTCTTCGATCCAGTCAGCAGTCACAATGCTTCCTGATTCCACGTGATCAAATAGGATTTTTTTACTCAAAGGAACCTTGATTAATTCATTGATCTTGCGTGATAAAGGTCTGGCACCCATAGCAGGATCAAACCCAACTTCAGTCAGATGATCTATTAGATTTTCAGTAGCATGGACTCGGATATTTTTTTCTACTAGTAGATCATTCATTTCGTTTAAGAATTTAACTACAATTTTCTTCATTGAGATCTTATCTAGTTTGCTAAACTTAACAACAGCATCAAGCCTGTTGCGGAACTCTGGTTTAAAGAATTTCTTAGCCGCTTCGTCATCTGTGCCTTCTTTGGTTAAACTACGTCCAAAGCCGATGGCATTCTGCTCACCATCTGCGGCACCTAAGTTACTAGTTAGGATAAGGATACAATGACGTGCATCTGCTTTCTTACCATTTGAGCCAGTTATAGTGCCTTCATCCATGATTTGTAAGAGTAAGTTTGAAATGTCTGGGTGTGCTTTTTCAATCTCATCCATCAAGATAATTGCGTGTGGGTTACGTTCGATATCGCTGATCAGTAAGCCACCGCCTAGATTACCATCTTCGTAACCTACATAGCCCGGGGGCGCACCAATTAGTTTGGCCATTGCGTGTTTTTCTTGGTATTCACTCATGTCGTAGCGTAGGAGCTTCATACTCATTGCTTCGCTGAGTAGCTTACAAAGTTCTGTCTTACCAGTGCCGGTTGGTCCTAAGAACAAGAAATTACCTACAGGTTTGTTGTGAGCCTTCATGCCGGCTTTGGCCACATAGATCTTTTCTAAAACTTGTTCTACTGCTGGATCTTGCCCATATAGTTTATCTTTAATAGTTGATTCTAGATTAATTAAATTATCTTTGGCTTTTTCAGCTAGCAAGTTTTCTCTAGGAATCTTAGTTGCTTTGCTGATAGTATCGACTATGTCTAGTTTACTAACAATAAAATCTGGATTCTTGATCTTTAGTCGAGCACAGCTCATGTCGATAAGATCAATTGCTTTGTCGGGTAAGCGTTTATCTGTTTGATAACGCACACTGAGATCAACTGCTGACTCAATTGCTTCGTCTTCGATAATACCTACATGGAAACGTTCAAAGTGTTGACGTAGGCCATATAGTATATCTTTAGCGACTTCTGGGGTGGGTTCGTCGATATTGAGTTTATAGAAACGACGCATCAAGGCGCGATCTTTCTCAAAACTCTGTGTATATTCTTCAAAGGTAGTTGAAGCGATAACTTTGATATTACCTTTAGCTAATGCTGGTTTAAGCATATTAGCAAAGTCTACACTACTTGATCCACCTGCACCTGCACCCTGCATCTGATGCGCTTCATCAATGAACAAGATAGTATTACCTTTAGTATTTAGGGCACTTAATACATCTTTGAGTTTTTCTTCAAACTCACCGCGGTATTTACTACCAGCCAGTAAACTACCAATCTCTAGATTATATACGGTATAGGGTTTTAGATATTCAGGAACTTCACCATTAACGATTTTGTGTGCTAGCCCTTCAGCAATAGCAGTCTTACCAACACCCGGATCACCGATCATCAATACATTGGATTTAGTGCGGCGTGCTAGGACCTGTGCTATTTCTTCTAGTTCATATGCACGACCAATCACTGGATCAATCTTGCCTTCTGTGACCTGACGGTTTAGATCTGTGCAGTATTCTTCAAGAATTTTATCAGCGAAATCTTTTTTATTGTTTTCAACTTTCTTAGCACGGCCAAAACGATCTGCGTTTTCTTGTGTGTAATATTCCACTAGTTGCTTGCGATTAATACCCCACTTGAGCAAGAAGTAAGCGGCATGGCTGTTAGGTTCTTGACTTATGCTAAGGAATAGATCAATAGGTAACATTTCTTCACGTGCACCAAATAATACCTGTGTAAATGCACGATTGAATACACGCTCTAGACTGTGTGTGCGTTGTGGTTGTTTTTCTATTTCACTGATGTTGACCAAATGATCTTGTCGACCTATGTAGTCATATAGGTCACGCATAAGCATTTCTACTTCTACACCATAGTTGACTAATAGTTTATTGAAAGATGGAAATTCTATCAGGCTGATTAACAGATGTTCAAGAGTAACATATTCGTGCTTGTAGTCTTTGGCCAACTGGCAAGCAGTATTAATAATCTGTTCTATCTCAGGATTCGAACGCATGTCTGACAAGATATATCCCTTTATAAAAATATTTATTGATTAATCTTAATGTTTCTAAGCATGTTTAATTGCTGTTCATTCAGCATAGGAGTTTTGACTACCACATTCACTATCAGATCCCCACGGATATTACTATTCATCTGATATAATCCCTGCCCCTGTAGTCCAAACTTAGTTCCATATTGGCAACCTTGTGGAATCTTGATGCTGTATTCACGGCCATCTATACCTCGGACGATCTTTTCTGAACCAGTCATAGCATCGATGCTGTCAATATCCAAATTGGTTACGAGATTGATACCATGAAGCTCAAAGCGATTGTCATTTTCTACATTAATTATAACATAAAGATCTCCTCTTGTCAAGGTATCAAACATGTTATCGCCCATCTGGCTATATTTGATTGTGGTTCCGTTGCTGACTCCACGTGGAATACTGACATCTACATTGTAACGATCACCTTTAGTGGTCTGCACAGAAATAGTCTTTTTCTGTTCTTCAAGCGTGCTGGCTAGGCTAACACTGAGCTGCACACGAAGATCTTTATTCCTGCGTGGTTGTTGTTGTCTTTGGAATGGATGTCCACCTGGAAATCCTTGGAAGAATTGGGCAAATATATCTTCTGGACCCGCACCACCAAAATGGAATTCAAAATGGCTACCATTTGGTCCTTGATGTCCAAAATGTTGGAAAGGGTTTGGATTGTCGTGCTGTTGTCTCTTGACGGGATCGCTTAGAGTTTCGTAAGCTGATTGAATCTCTTGGAATTTAGCAGTGTTACCACCCTGTTTGTCAGGATGGTGCTGTGCCGCTAGTTTCCTATAAGCCCGTTTAATTTCTTCGTCGGATGCCCCTTTAGGCACACCCAATGTTTCATATGCATTAGCCATATTATTATATTACAACAAAGTTAGTCTGTCGTCAAACTTATTTATTTTTAGAGGCTTTCTTGAGTTCTTTCTCGTACCATTCTTCTTCCTTGACATAGATTTCTTGGAAGTGTTCATCTAAGTTACATTGTTCGTCTATGGGTAGATCTAAAGTAGCAAAACTGCGTTTAGCTAACACGCTAATTCCTGTGCGGCGATTCACTACATTACCATCATTATAGAACATGCTACCCCATGGGAATGTAATAAGATCGAATGTACCATCCCAGAATTTAGTGCGTAAGTCGATCATGAACTCACGGCAACCATCGATACGTAGAGTGTCATGGAATACTATAACACCACACTCGCTTAATTGTGGATAGATCGCATCAAAATCATTTTTGATACCATCATAACTGTGGCATCCGTCGATAAATGCCAAGTCAATAACTGGATGTTTGGTTTTAATTAATTCCGCAAATTCTGGAGTTCTACTGTTGATCTTAGTGAGTTCAAAATTTGTATGACCTTTTGATTGTAGATACGCTTCACATTTTTCTTTGCTAGACCAATGTTGGAACTGATTCATCAGGCCATGTGTGTCCCATAGATCATATCCATAGACAAATCCACCGCGTAATTTAGCACCACGGCATAACCAATCTGTTGACTTGGCTTCTGCTACACCAACTTCTACGATAACTTTGGCTTGATTGAGATAAACCAGACTTTCTAATAAGGGGCCTTGCTCTTCGACGTATTCCATTTGAACTCCATTGATAAAAAAAGGTAAACTATAGTTATTATAGCTTACCTTTTATTTAATGTCTACTGTAAAGGTAGATTATTTTTTGCGTCTTAGTGGACGATTTGGATCTACAGATTCTGTAGGTCTTGCCTCTGGTTCTGTAGGCATTTCCACAAGCTCTTGAGTGTCTGCGATTTCAGTCGCTTCAAACTCTTGGATTACCTCTGGTGCTGCCGCAGGAACATTATTCTCTGGCGCAGATTGGTTTAACCATTGAGGTTGTTGTGGAACACTTACATCCGGGGCTGTTCCTACCCCTGAGATTTTCCCGCTTCGATCTCCGCTACTTTTTCTTTACCACGTGTAAACGCAGCAATACCTAAAATAGCACCCATAGAGATGTGGTATAAACCACCACCTTGTAGGGTAACTGGAGCATAGGCTGTAACTGCTTGACCTGGGTTCCAAAATTGTAATAGATTATATAAGATCGGTCCTACGATGAAATCAAACCAAATCGTAGCCATGTATGTCACAGCCATTAAAGGACGCCACTTAGTAGTCATCCAATCTTCTGATTTTTTTTCTGCTGCTGTTTGTGCCATTGTCTATGCTCCTAATGCTGTTTATTATAATAGTATTTATTGCGTTTGGTTAAATCAATCCAGCTACAGATTTGAGATCGTCTAGCATCTCATGTAACTGTGTTAGCTTGGCTAGATCACCTGCGGCTTCGTTTACTGCAGCAGTGTGTTTTAAATCTTCTAATAATTCTTGATATTCAGTGGCTGTTAATGCGCCAGCGTGATATTGTGCTTGTAAATCTTGTGCTTGTGCTTGTGTGCTCATCGTGGTTTTGCTCCTATAACATTTTGGATAGTTACTGCGTTCTTCTCAATGGTGCCAAACTTGAGTGTGCAGTATGCAGGACTTACTGGGTCCTTCTCATGATATCTCGTGTTTAGTCCTTTGATTATTTCAGCAAGTTCTCCGCTCATTTTGATGACTTCTTCATTGTGTGGAATACTTGATGAATAGTTTTTAAATTCTACTGACTTGTAGAATAAGCTGTCTACTACAGGTAAGACTTCTGGTGTGCCACATTTGGCCGCACCCAAGTTAGCCACTGTGCGTATGCTGTTGATCTGGCTGTATTCATTGTTGTCAAACTTTGGCATATACCATGCACGATACAATGTAGTTTGTTGTATAGATGCACAGCCTGTTAGTAATAATAAAGATAATACTAGGGTTAGTTTTTTCATTTGACTTCCTCAAATATTTTACGCTGTGTTTCATACCATTCTAACCAGGCCTTGCTCTTGGCATGGCATTCTTTGGCCTTGGCATAGTTGTCTGTGGTATTTTCTAATAGGTCACTGAGCTCACGTTTAGCGGGATCTAAAGGCTGTAGTAGATCACAGGGTTTACTTAACGCTTCTGGCGCTTGCGGAAAGCTCATCGTAACGGGAACGCTAGTAGCACAACCTGTTAATAATAATACGCTGGCTAGGAGTAAGTTACGCATTATTTCTTCTCCTTGATGATGCTGGCATTATATGCGGCAACTGCTTCATCACTAAGTTTACATTCAGCATTGATCTTTTCACGATTCCTGCGGATGTTTTCTTTTGCGACTTCTGCTTTTTCTTTGATCTTAACTATCTTGGTTACAATTTTTTCTTGTACCTTAGTGTTAGCTTCTTTAGCTTTAGCTTCAGCTACTTTTACTTTAGCTTCAACTTCTGCTACACGAGCACGCCATTCCATTTCAGTTGAGTATCCACCTTTGAAATAGACACCTGCTACTAATAAGGCAATGCCTAATAACTGTAGGGGTAGTTTCCAACGGCCAACGAATGGAACCCAACCACAAAAGAAACCTAACACAGTAGACACAGCACCCGCTATGCAGATGCCATTGATAACCCATATTAAGAAACTGTCAGGTAAGAAGTGTAGTAACCACATGTTATTCGCCTAGCATCTTACGAATAGTCGCAGGACCAACGATGCCGTCTGCAGCCAAACCATTTTTAGTCTGCCATGCTTTGACTGCACGTTCTGTGCCAGGACCAAACGCACCATCTGCTGTTAATCCTAGTGCTCGTTGCACTGCTCTAACTGTGTCGTTGTTACTGCCCAATCTCACTGTTACATATTCTGTAGTGGCTGGTGCACTATGTGATTCAGCCACATGACCACCACCTAATACATGTTTAGCATGTTCGTAGTGTTTTTTGCGATCTTCAAGACCAATAGTGCCACCGTTAATACGTTTAGTCATTAGCACGATATCGTCTTTGTCGCAGATAGCATTCAAGCCATTCTTTTTCCAGAACCAGCAGGCTGACTCGATAGCACCGTCAAGTGTTTCTAAGTCTGCCACTGCTTCGTCTAAGGTCATACCAACTGCTTTGGCAAACTGTGTGTAGTTGTCACGACCAGTTAATTGTATAGCACCACGACCACGGAATTTATAACCGTCACCTGAGCTTTCAGGTCCATTGCCCATGCGTCCACCATAGACTTTGTTAGCGATCTTTTGTGGATTGCGAGCATAAGGTGTAGCGTCTGCCACAGTCGGAAAGTATTTCTTAAATATCTTGTTTAAGCCGTCAGCACTATAGTTTAAGTTTTCTTGTAAGATAGTAAACCCAGCACTTTCGTGACCACACTGTGCTAAGAATCCTGCGGCGCGATTAACTGTGGTAATATCATATTTGTCAAAAGATTCTGTTAGGGCTTCTGCTAGATCTTCTGGATATTTATATTTGGGAAATAGTTCTCGAATATGTCCTGCTGTGATTTGCATTATTGATTCCTTTCAATAGATTATTTTAATCCTGCTGCGACTCTTAGGCTCTCCGTAAAATCGTTCACAGGTGCAGTGGTAGTCACAGGAACTCCTGCGACAGCTTTCATAGCATCTAAATCCTGTGTTATATCTTCTGGTTCTGTGCTATCAACTTCTTCATCTTCTTCTTTGTCATATTTTGCACTGTATTCTTCTGGTGTTAGCGGAATAATGTTGGCCAACGATTCTTTAGTTAACTCATGATCAGTGACTGATTTGTAATATCTCACACGCCAATCTTCTAAGTTTTGTTCAGTCAGATTCATGATATCATCCATAACCTCAATGATCTGTTCTGGTAGTTTATCTGTGCGTTCTAGTTCTACAAAAACTAGATAATCTCCACCTTCTTTTTCACCAGAGCTAACATCAGCATCTAAGACAAAATCATAGCCTTTTTCAATGAAGCTGACTAGGTCAGCTGAGGGTTCTTTACCTGAAACTTTGAAACTTACTACACAGACATCTGCATCTGTGCCCATTTTACTTTTGTATTCGTCGATGTGTAGTTCGTTATGAACTAGGCGCTTTAAATCGCCCATTTCCAAATTTTCTCTTAGCAGTTTAGAATTGTGGTTGGACATTTTGCTGTTGCTCTTGATTTTGCTGATCTTGTTCTTGATCAAATTGTGCTACATCATCACCTTCTTCGTAGGCATTTTCGATATCTTCTAAGTCAAGTGTTGCTGATTCTAATTCCAAGCTACCTTGCTGTATTTCCTGCATAAGTTTTTTAGGCATGACGATCTTAACTAACCATATAGGAGTTTTTTTCATCTTAGGCATCTTGGTGCCTGGTTCAAAATCATCTGGAGTTTCTACTTTGATAGGATACTCTAATTGATCTTTGCTATAGTAGACTTCGCAATCGTAGTCTAGCAAGCGTTCTCCACCGCGTGGGTCCGGCATCATTTTGTAGGGCCACATGAATGTGCAGGTTACGAAATATTTTTCGTAAATAGGACCTTCTACTAGCTCACCTTCTTTCCAATTTTTAAATACATAAAGATCCAGCTCATCGAGCACACGCTCAAAGTCCAATAGGGAAGTAAGACTTGAATCCGTCATGAATATTTCTTTGGTATTTTCTATAACGTCACTGATAACTTTGCTCATAAATTTGATACTCTTTATCTTATTTATGCTATTCTTTTATTGTTTAATGCTCTTAGGGTAGATATCCATTTTTGATATAAGGTAGAAACTGCTGTAACATCAAAATTAGGTAATTGCAATTTCTGATACAGTTTCTCAACCCCATCTATGGTATTAGCTTTACTGAAGAAGTTCTGACAGTTCCATTTTATTACATTATGATTATCTGTGTATTTGATATCATATCCTGATAGCCTAGGACACAGTTCAGTATAGGGGATATGTTCATTTTTAAATTCGGGGTCTGTATCAAACTCGTTTAAGTTTAGGTAGTTCATTATACGTTTATCAAATTTATCAACTAGCTCTTGTCTTACTGTTGGTGGGTATGATTCAAGTTCCTCTGCTGAAGTTGGCGGTGTATCGGGCCAATTTGCTCCTTTTACAGTTTGCCAATAGTGATTTAAATTTGAACTATAAGCATTCGTCCGCCATGCGCCAAATTCTGCACAATTTGTAAAATGTATGACAGTAAGATTTTTCCATATTTTACTAAGGATTACATAATTTTCATAGGAAAACATCACACCTAACAGGCTCATATCGGTTGGCAAGCATTCAGTTGCTGGGTTTTCTAATAACTCTATGTCCATCTTGATGCCAAAATCCTGCCATTTATTGGCAATGATTGACTGTTCGAAACTTGTTAGATAGCAATCTAAAAGCACTTTTGGGTCCATCGTTTTTCTAAGCCATTTTGTGCTAGCAGGTAAGCATCGTCCACTTAAAGACAATGCTGCCACGATGAAATGTCCGCCACTTCCAGCTGGAAAACTAACGCATATTAGTTTATCTTTATCTACATCTATCATAATATACCTCGTTGTTTTTTACTTTGAATTCCCTGCCATACTTCCTGATCTAACCAGTATTCATCCACATGTTTAACATATTTGGCATTGGGGTCTTGAATCAGAAATTTGAATAGTCCCGGATTGTCAAGATCTATAGGAAAATCTAGAATTTTTCCTATATATCGAATATAGTGTTCACGATGTAAAAACAAAGATTCATTTGATAAGAAATGCACAGGAAATTGTGTTTTAAGAAGAGTATTATAGTAATAATCTTGTGCTATAGGAGTTGTATATTCTTTTCGCACTCTTAGTTGCTGTTCACGAGTAATATTAATATCGCGGGCAATAATAGCAATCTTTACATCAATTCCAAAGCTACTAGCTCGCTCTGCGACTTCTTTAATTTTAGGTATATAACGTATGCCATCGTAAAAGAAAGGACAGCTAACATTAGCCAGCCAATAGTCATAGCCTGTAAATTGTTCAGCAGTAAGGCGCTCAGGATAAACCCAATATTCAGCAAAAGGTTCTAGATCACTTGGAACCCAATATTCATCTAATAATTGTTTCCATCCGCCTACGCATTCGTGCATGCTGAATATGCGACTGAATAAATGATTGCCTGATCCTTGAGGACCTGTTAAAATTAATAGTTTTTTCATGGCCGTGTTTTAAATATTACACCTTGTTTATTACCTTCATCTAAGGCATTGTATTCTATGCTGTGTATATATTTGACGTTAGCATCATCAGCAAGTATTTCATTTATTCTAGTATCGTTATATGCTATAGGAATAGACAAATTCAAACTCTTTAGATAATCTTGCTTGAACAAATATAGTAGTTCATAACTTAGGAATGTTGGATTCCAAATTTTAGGTAATTGTTCTAAAAACATAGGTAGCGTAGGTTGTGTGCGTATGCGTGTCTGTTGATTATTTAAAATTGTCTGATCACGACCAATTACAGCAAACTCTACATATATTCCGCAGGACATAACTTCACGAGCAAATCCCTGTGGATCTGGCATCCATATGGGATTAACATCATGATCGATAATACCCAATGGTAAACTGATGCTGGTAAAGTAGTATTTGCTTTGCGACCAATCAAATGATTTAAGCAAGGCATGATCACGCCAGTGCCGGGCAAATGGTTCTGCAAATCGATGTGCCTCCCAGTAGTTGTCTAGGAGAGTTTTCCACCCATAGACTTCAGGATGCAAGCTGAATATCTTGCTCCATAGATGATTGCCAGCACCTTGAGGACCTAAGAGTATTAGCATTTTAGTCATAGATTAATTCTCGCAAATCTATAGGCAATATAGGATCCAACATGCGTTCTGGGTGCCATACGATCCCCCATATATCTCGCTCTTCGTGCCTGAATGCTTCCACTACCCCTTCACAGTGTGCTATGGGCTCTAGCCCAATACCTAATTCATTGATGGCCATGTGGTGATAACTATTCACCAGATATGTTTTACCTTCCATGCTGATGTCATGTTTGGTATTATGATGCCCAACGATACCTTTGGCATTTATTCCGCCGTGTAGATAATTTAATAAGAATGCACCATGACAAACTCCCAAGATAGGTATAGAGTTTTCTATTGCCCAGACTGAACAAGCTACCTCAGTCTGATATCTATCTTCGGTGGTTTCCCCACCAGAAATTACCAGCATGTCAACATCTAATCCAATGTTGTTTAAATTTGGTATAGGTATGATTTCGTGTCTTAGGAATAGATTATACCATCCTTGTTCAAGACAGTCATAGACAAATCCATTGATTGCTATCTGACGTTGTGTTATGCCTATTTTCATTTGAAATATAATAGATAGATTAAGCCAGGAATGATAATAAAGAACTGAGGTAGGAAATTCATGATGATAGCTCGTTCATTCCATTTATAGCCCACATAGGTCCACCCGGCGGCAGCTATTAATTGTAGGACGCTGTTCCATGGAGTAATGCCCAATACATGAAATACCATAGCTACCAATATAATTGTAGCACTAGACCATTTGACTACGACTGTGTAATCTTTCATCGAAACTCCAGAGAATAAAAAAGGGACCTAAGTCCCTTTTTTTTTGAAACTTATACAATTAATTATGCTTAGTAACTAGCATCCATTAATTTTACAGCTTCTGGTGTAGCAGTTGTGTTCATGCATGATACTGCGAACAAGTCCATACGCATTGTGCGAGCGATTTCTTCAACACGTGCTTGCGTTTCACTATCTGTAGCTAAAAGTTCTAATGCGCGACGACCAATGTTGCTGTGGAAGCCTTCATCTTTAGCAATCTTAGCGTATGTTGTGCTGATGAATTCGTCTTGGATACAATCAGCCATTTTTTGCCATACACGTTCTGCACGACCTTCAGCGATAAACTGATAAGCAGCTAATGCTAGTGGATCGTTTTGTGCTTCGTATTTTGCTAATAGAGCCGCACCCTTGGCAGTTGGTTTTTCAGCTTCTGCTGAAATAGCTGCTTCTACATCAACTTCTTTGCCTGTGATGTGTTCAATAACTTCTTTTACCATACGGAAGTGATTAGCTTCGTCTAGTGCTTGTTTAGTTAATAATGCTAGATCTTCTGTTGACGTATCAGCAGGAGCTGTAGCTACTTTGTTTGCGATTTCAACCATGTTCATACGTTCGTTAACCATACGACCAACGAAGTGTTCTACCAGAGCTTCTTGGCTTGGGTTGCTAGCAAAATATGCTTCAACGTTCAACTCACTGGCTTGAAATAGTGCTTCATTTTCTTGTGCTAGTTTAGCAACAAATTGTTTTGAGTCCATTTTATTTTCCTTTAATAACGTTATTTTATCAATGTAACTAGTATATCTGGCCAGACGTTAGTTACATCAATATTTGCGTTGAAGTGTTCTTGGATCCAACTGGATGTAAAATACTCCCACTTGCAGTTATTTATCTTTCCGTAAGCTAAAATTGCAGCGTTCTGTTTGATAATCTCTGTTAGCATTGTATTGCTGTTTTCATATCTGCTATAATCAGGATATTTGATGTTAAACCCACCAGCTTCATGCCACCAACTATAACACGCCATGTCAGGACGGTAAACCATTATCACCCAGCTATCCTTCCATTGTTTTTTCTTACGAATATCTGTGAGATTAAAGGCCCATTCGTGGCTTTTAATTAACTTACAACCACCGGGCTCAGTCCATTGGCGATCTATATAATCGCCGTTGGTAATACACTCACATTCCATACCACGTCCAAAGTAAGCACCCTTGTGCCCACTGTAGTTATTATGCGTATATTCACGGTTGGTGTTACGATCGCTGATGTTAAATCCAGAGATAGATTCTATAGTTTGAGCTATGCCACTCCAGCGTGACCCTGGGGCACCAGTAAAAAATATGTGATTTGGTAGGTTCATAAATACATTATCTGCGTATATAATTACTTATGAAACAAACTAAGCTCAACGAATATTTTTCCACTAAGTGGAATCCAAATATAGATCAATATGAACATTCAGGCTGGACATTGATTGATAAAATCAATCCCGATGAAACTGTAATAGATGTTGGTTGCGGACCTAACTTATTTAAAAATAAAATAAGTAACCTAACAGGTATCGATCCTGCCTTTGAAGAAGCAGATTATAAAACTACCATTGAAGGATTCCAAACAGAAAAAAGATTTGATGTGGCATTTTGTTTAGGCAGTATTAACTTTGGTGATAAATTCACTATCATGAATCAAATTGCCTGTGTGGTTAATTTGCTCAAACCAACAGCACGTATCTATTGGCGATGTAATCCTGGTCTAGCTGACCACGGCAATGAAGAATGTAAACTAATAGAGTTCTATCCTTGGACTATAGAAGAACACGTAAAATTATCTGAACTGTTTGGATTTAGATTAATAACCTGCTGTTGGGATAACAATAGGATCTACGCTGAGTGGTCACGTCAGCTTAATATTTAGTCACGAAATCAAAAATTAAACTAGTCACTAAAAAATAAAATTCCTCTCCTTAAATATCTTTGTAGATGCCTTAGATCTACTTTTTATTTTCCAGGGAGCAATATGTCTAAACGTAGAATGCGTAATGTAGCACTAGCAGCAGATAACACACTTAGTTTTAACCAATACGTAGAAAAAAGAAAGACAGTAACATTAATTCCAAAAAGCCTAAATCAAGAAACATATATAGAACTTCTAACAGATCCCACTAAACACATAGTATTTGCAACTGGACCAGCCGGAACAGGGAAAACCATGCTGGCCATGCAGGCAGGAGTTAGGGCTTTTAAAGAAGGCACGGTAAGTAAAATCATTCTAACACGTCCAGCGGTAGGAGTGGACGATGAAAGGCACGGCTTCCTACCAGGCAATATAACAGCAAAGATGGAACCATGGACCAGACCCTTGTTTGATGTCATACAAGAGTATTATCGTCCACAAGAAGTAGCCCGTATGCTAGACGAACAAGTGATCGAGATAGCTCCACTAGCATTCATGAGAGGTCGCACATTTAAGGACAGCTGGATCGTTGCAGACGAAATGCAAAACGCCACTCCTGGACAGATGAAGATGCTCCTAACGCGACTCGGCGAAGGCTCCAAGATAGTTGTTACAGGCGATACACGTCAGGCAGACCGTAGTGATATGGATAACGGTTTACTAGGTTTCAAAGGCCTTGTTGAAGCATACCAACAGAGTAAGTATGTAGCCGGTGTTGAATTTGAATCAAGGGATATAGCGAGACATCCAGCGGTAAGGGAGATTCTATCGATCTATGGCGAAATTTAACTACAGGTAATGCTTATCTGAGGGACAGCTAGGAACTTTAATAGTAACCACTTCTGTTTCCTCTAGATATTCAATTTGACTGATATCACCGGGTTCTAAAATACAAATATCTCCGGCTTCGAACATCTGACCATTACAGATCTGACGTCCGCTAATCACCAGCGTAATTTCGTGAGCGATTTTATGGATATGGCTGGCTGTTTGACTGCGAGGATTTTTTTGATAGGTAACTTCAAAGTCTTTAGTAGGCCAAACACTGCCCTCAAAGTCTCCTATAAACCACCCTCGCTGACCGCAATCACTTAATTTAGTTTTTTTCACTGATATGGTCTCTTTTAATTTCTCTTACAGAATCTATATTCAGTGCTTCTGCTATGGAATTTTTTAAATCAACACGCTTATATCCAATGTCTCGTATATGTAAGGCTCTACGTCCAATTTCTTCTAAAGGAAGATTATCTATCTTGGCCTTTTTAAAATCATCTTCTAAAGACCAAACATAAGCATGATGCTCTATAAGTTCTAAAATTTTGCTATTCAATGGATTTATATTAATAGAACGTAGTTGTGCTAGATAAAATTCCAGTTCTTTTTCATTGGCGCCATCGGTTTTTCCATGCTTTACTACAGCAATGGCATAACGGTCAACTAATTCAATAACCGGAAATCGCATTTAGATCATTTACCGTTTGTTCAATATATTCACCGAATCCTTCGTGATAATGTTGAAATAGCTCTTCAAAAGTTTTACCGTTATGGAAACTGTTTTTAATGATTTTCTCATTGGTAAGATCTAATACTACACTATATTTGAGATATCTATCACGCCATCCACGGACGATTTCCAGATTTTCATCATATTGGATATTGTTAGGGTCAGTGATATAGCCAGCACGACTAGTCTGGCGAGGATTTTTAGGGCGTGCCACGTATGTAGCCAATAGGTAAATGTCTAACTTAGCCAATTTGCATCAACTCCGTGAAAGTTGCTGATAGATTGATTTCTTGATCTGCTACCAGACTGGCATTGGCCGCACCTTTGCGTATGACGATGATAGCTTCATCTTTTTGTTCTTCTGTCTTGGCAAATAACTCAAGATTGTCATACATCCAACGGAATATCTCTTCCATTTCTTCTGGGCGTGCTTGGCTGCATAATAGCGTTCTAGCTTCACGAATCTTACCTGCTTTGAATAAGTCTACCATGGCAAGTTTATAATCTGCTGTGCCTGCGTTAGATTCACTAGGTGTTTTTAATTTTCCATCTACACTGTTCATCTGTAGCAAGTTTAAACATTTACGTAAGTCTGGATATGTGGCTTTAACATAACTATCGAGAACATCTAAATCAAACTCTACACCTTCTGTTACTAACACTGTAGCGGCTCTAGCAGTAAACTCTGTGTGATCAACTTTCTCAATATGGAAGCCCTGACAACGGCTGTGTAGTGCTGGAATAATCTTGTGTGGATAATTACAGGTTAGGATAAATCTGGCTGTTTGACTGTATTCTTCCATAACGCCACGCAGAGCCGCTTGTGCATTTGGACTTAGATAATCTGCTTCATCTAATAGAACGATTTTAAAACTACCAAATGGCATTGTGCTGACAAAGTTAGTAATATTATTACGCACATTATCAACATTATTTTCACGACTTGCGTTGATCTCTAGCACATCATATGTGTCTATGCCTAGAGCATTGATTAAGATTTTTGCCAGTGTAGTCTTGCCAATACCTGCCGCACCTGAAAATAACAAGTGTGGAATGGTACCTTCTTTGATCCATTGTTTAACTTGTTCACGCTGTGCTTCGTCGCGAAACACATATCCGTCGATGTCCTTAGGACGATACTGTTCTACCCAAAGTTGTTTCATTTGTTATCCTTACAATCACATGATTTACGGCCTTGATGACATGATCCATGACATCCACCTGGCATTTTATATACATAGTAGCATAAACCAACAAAGATTGCAAGTATTAATAATATCATTTTCTTTTGAGTATCTCCATTAATCGAACCTGTTCCCATTCTCGTTCTTGCTGTGGGAAATCTGGGCAACTTTTATACATGTCTTCTATAAAACATTTTAATACGTAAAGATCGTGTTTGTAAGCACAGGCACTAAATCCATCAGAATATGGACTACTGGCATTTCGTGCCAATTCTCTGATAGCTCTTACTACTTCGTGGGGAACGTATTTTACTTCGTCTTCCAATTATAAACCGTTACCTATGGTTTCATCTTGAACTGGTTCGTCGCTTACTAAGAGAATATCATCTGTGTCAATCCTGCGGATAGTCTTCTCACCTTCGGCATCTTCTATTAATGTGCCACGTGTCCAACGACCATGTTTGACTAGGACATATTGCCCAACTTGGACATCTTGTTGGCGATGACCAACCGCATAAACACGACCCCATCGGGCATGTATACCTTCTAATTTACCATCACTGTTGGGGATGATGATACCACCGCTGGTAAGTTTTTCTTTGAAATTCATATCAGTAACTATAACATAGTTCTGTAATGCTCGGAAACTTTTGATTTTTTTTGCATCGTAACTTGACATGTTAGTCCTTAAATTCGTTGAATACCTGTTGGTTTATTTGTTTGAATGACACTAGGGTCCAGAAGTTCTTGGGTAACTTCTGTTTCTTTGGCTACAGCATCAGCGAAACTGCCTCGAGGCTTAACATACGCCGGAGTAGAACTGGATTCTGCTACAGGAGTATCGTGTTCTACTGTAGGTTGTAATACTGGTTTAGGTGCAGTCTCCACTACTGGTTCTGGCACTGCTGTTGAAGATTCTAATACTTCAAAATCATCTGCCATTGGACCATGCAGTTTGTTTTTTTCATTCATTAGCTGTGCGCGAGTTTTGATAATTTTTCCACCTTGGCCTAGCTGATCTCCGCGGGCATTGGTTTTCATATTACCTACTGCGATAGTAGTTTCGTTGGCTAATCTCAAACGATCCATATCGATCGGAAGACCTCTAGCTGTTCTGTGATTTGCTGCCATAATGTGTTTCTCCTGATATATGCGTATTTATTTAAGGAATTCTTCGATGTCTAAATTATAATAAAGGCTGTCAATCTTATGGACTCCGATCAAGAACAACACATAACTAGCCACGCTGGATCCACGACCTACTCCCCAAACAACGTTGTTTTTCCTTAGGGTATCTACCAAATATTTCAAATATCTTAATAGATCAAACAAGTCACGTTCTTGAAACAATAGTAGTTCTTGCCCCACACGCTGTAGTTCATGATCTGCTTTACACAGTCCCAACACGTATTCAGCGATATCCATATCCTTGTATTCTTTGGGCATGCGCCAATTAGCCTGTAGCACACGATCAAATTCTTCTACCGTTTGATTGATGCTGTGATAGCTGTCCAATAGATCCAATTCTGCATGTAGTTCTGCCACACTTCGATTGTATTCTAGGCTGTCTTCGACTTGGAACCTGCTGATATCTAATTTTGGATCTTTATACAGTAAGTTACACAATTCGTTACTATCTGTATAGGCCTGTCCGTATTGATCGTATTTCATTATCTTGTGATGTCTTTTGAGTCGGGATCTGGACCTAAACGGCCTGATTTTTGTGCATCTTCCAGCATTTTCTTATTGCGAGTTTCTATCTCTATCACGTAGTCACCGATTATCAAATTCAATTGGTGAACCATATCACCATGCCCCATACGATAAGCAAAGCCCAAACGATTTTGTAATTCGCTGCGCTTGGTATATAGTTCTTCATCTGTCAGTTTAGATAAATCTGGTGTAAGCGGATGCATAAAAGAAAACTCCTTATACTATAGTTTATATTCTATAGCATAAGGAGTCAATGATTTTTGGTTAATTATCGTGTCACTGTTACCATTACATTACCAGCATCTGTGCCATAACTAGTGAATACAAATGTTCCTACTTGTCCATCTGCCAGACCGATAAAAGCATTACCGGTAGTTGTATTATTGTTTGGGACGATTACATAAGCTAATGCACCCGCTGAATTTTTTACATGAACCGTAGCCTGATGTCCACGTGTAATTGTAGCATTATAGTTTAAGGCACAATTAGCAGTGATATTTAGTAATAAGAATTGATCGCCACCTGGTTCTAATGTCAAGGATTTGCTGGTTGTGGCTACACTGAAATTATTTGCTTGATCTTGACTCTTGTAGGTTATGGTTCCTTTAACTGTTAGATTAGAACCAAAACTACCTGCACCGATTGGATCATTGATTACAACATTTCCACTTATGCCACCAGTTAATGTAGTTAACCCACTTGCTGATAGTGTTGTAAATGCACCGCTTGCTGGAGTAGCATTACCAACTGGAGTTGAATTGATCGCTGCGAATCGTGATAGGCCACCAATTACGTTACCACTAAATGCACCTGTGGTTCCAGTGACTGTTGCACCTGCATTACCGATAGTAACAGCATTAACAGAACCTGCGTTTACTGTTGTAAATGTAGATGAAGCCCCATTAGCTACAATATCGTAATTGCGTAATACGTCTTGGATCCAAACATGCGCTCCTGCATCGTAAGTCGATAACTCGAATATGTAAACACCAGTGCCTAACTGTATAACATTACCAGCATAATTACCTTGAATACTGCTGATATTTTCAATATATGTGCCTGAAATTGTAAGATTAGATAGTGTAGTTGCTGTAATTTGTAGTCTTAATCTGGTCCATAAATCTGTAGTTGGCCATGTGCTAGCAAAAGTCATGCCTGCTGTGGTTGTAATTGATACAGTTTGGAAATGACCTTGGCTCCAATCAACTTCAAAACTGTTGCCTGAACTAATTGAACCTATGTCTTTTTTGGTTTCTACTGCTTTTAACAGCTGAGGTTCGGTTATAAAAGTATAGTCCATGACGTTAGTAGGAGTGCCTGTTTGCCCTACTGAACCCAATGGTCCTTTTAACACAGCATAAGTCTGCAAGTCAGTTAGTTCAGCAGCCGCAAAAGTAAAATTGTTTACCGTATTGGTAAAATTGTCGCGGAAACCTTGGCTGTTATTGTCCTGTCCTGCTATAGGATACGTGCCGTCAATGTTTTGTGGATTAATATTACTCATTTAAAAATCTCTCGTTATGTGTTTATTTATCAGACTACTAGTGTATTTATTACTGATTTCCCAGCCCAAAAACTTAGTTGAACACGTTAATCCTCGGGAATATCAGTGCTGTATCCCCTTGCTCAGGAACAGTATAGGTATCTCTGAAGTCAAAGAATCTAGTTCCATTACCGTCGAATATAGTAACCGTAGTTCTAACCTGTTGTGGTATTTTGCTGAAGTTTGGTATTAGTTTATTGGCTTTGATAATCGGATCGTAGTAGATATTAGTTCCACCTCGGGTTAATCCGTTTCTTACATACAATACTTGATTAAAGTTCAACGTAGGAATAAATGTGATAGTTCCGCCGGCTGCACCAGTCGCAGCAGGCCATATTACAACATTTGACCCTATCACATCTGTTACAGTAGAGGTATTAGCAAACCCTGTGCCTATGACTTTCATGCCAACGAATACATTAGCAGTGGTGCTAACACGGACATTAGATCCATATCCAGTGGTATTGGCTGTTATGCTGGTAAGAGTAGCAGTGGCATTAGCCAGGCTTAATCTTAAGAATCCCTCAGCGTCGATTTGGATCTGCCAGATGCTAATACGTTGGTTAGCTACGCTGTAGGTAACATTAGCACCTGTGGTTATTCTACTAGAAATCCACTCATTATATCCCGGAACATAATCAGCGGCATCCCATCCTTGCGTCCCATTAGCGTCCCAGTCCGCATCATTTACATCAGGATCGTCCCAAGGTGCTGTGCTGTTAGTCCATCCTTGATTGTAAGCATCTCCAATATCCTGTCCTGAACTAAATTCCTGTTCAAAAAATACCAATCTATCTCCAGTTCGGAAGCTGGTTACGCCATCTAAGCCACCACTGGCGATAATAGTAGATACCGCACGCTCATTGATTTCTTCAAATGCTGTGCTTACCGCATAGTCTACCGTACCTACAGATTTAAATGTGCTCAGAAGTGCTGGATATCTGTCAAAGGTAGTTTCGGTGCTGGTTATAAATGAATTAGACGCTATATCATAGTTAGCACTGTAGTTATTGTCAAGTTGATAACGATCAACTGTAAAATTAAGTTCATTGAGATCATAACCACGTTGTGCTAGTCTCCATGCGATTGTTTCACTAGCACCTGGTTCAGTATAGGTCAACACTACCGCACGGGTATATCCTAGTATAGTTCCATTTGGTTGTGTGCTGGTCATCCAATCTGGTAGTGCACCTTTGTTAGCATAGGTAATTGAATTGATCACAGCATCTCGCATGTTGTTAAATGCGTTGGGGTTAGCTATGACAAAAGCATTACCTGCATCGTTATAATAAGGATTATTGATGATACCAGATAAGTTTATAACATCTGCGGGAGCTTGACCTTGCTCATTGCTATTTTCATCTAAGAGATCTAGATATACTACTTCATATTTAATATGTTGATCACCTACAGTGGTTCCGCTAGGCACAGCATTAGCCAATACAGTATATCCTCTGCTGAAATCTGTAGGCACGAATGTAGTAGTATAGATATTGTAAGTGCCGATCACTTCACCTGTGGCGTTTTCTAAAACATCATACACACCGTCAGTGCGTGCCACGGCTGTTTTTATGTTACCGAATAATAGGCGTTTGCGGAAATGATTAGTCTGTAATGCATTAACATAGGTAGCCATCGTTGTTGGACTTAGTCCTGGTAAGAACAAAGTCCTGATACTATCACTGATACCAAACCATGGATCAGTCGCTCGATAGATCAGTTCTGGCGGAAACACTGATTGATCCTGCGTGATATCGCGGAACTCTAATCTCTGATAAGGTTGTAGTGCGGCTTCTAGGTATAGATTTTCGTATGGTTTGATGTTACGACCGCGGACGTAGATACTAAACACTCTGGTATTGGATGCTGTTCCGTCAAAGGTGATAGCATTAACACTGAAGCGAAAGGTTTGATCAAATGTAGTAGTTGGGTCACCAGTGAAATCACTATCAAATGTGGTTAGACCAGCATCTAAACTGAATAGTTCAAAGCTGACACGTCCGCTGATCAATCCATCTGGCTGTAGTCTTAGCCCTTGTGGTAAATTGATGAATGCACCAGGTGTGTAGACGTAATATACCTGTTTGTTCTGTGTGCTGAATGCTGTAATAGATAAATCGCTAACTGAGCCATTTTGTATGGAGCCTAGATAACTAGGAGTCAACCAATTGACAGTGTTGTTTAGGCTGCCTAAGATAGTTATGACAAATAATCGATCGCTGATGTATTCTGGGTAATCTCTCTTAAATACCTGCACAGCAAATTCATAAGTTGTTGATGCGGCTACCTGTGATGGTAAGAATCCTGTGATCCACCCAGAATCAGTATCTATGCTCAATGTTCCTGGCATAGATAATGAACCTTGATCGAAACGGTCTTCATCGAATCCTATATTACCCTGTGTGCTAGGGCTAGCACTAACGTTGACTCCTACACTGACCACTGTTGTAGGATAAGCATAGAACAAGACGCCACTGACATTGACTTTGGCAGCATCATCAGTTGAATTCAGTCGGAATAGATTAGAAGTATTGTAAATCGCACTGATATCTGTGTTACACACTATTTCTGTTGGGCGTGCGGCCACGCTAATACCATTGACTGTGATATTGCCTACAGTGTCAAATGTTCCTGATGTAAACTGAACTCTGAGCTGATTTGGATTTGCTACATTAGCATCGTAGCTGTTATTAAATCCTATAACAGTGGCTTCACCAACCGTGGTAGTCTGCCTGATCACATCACCAACGTTAGCATAACTGAGATTACCAGCTAAGGTAATAGTTCCTGTGGTTGCACTGATATTAGTAATAGTAGCATTGGCACTGCCAACAGTCTGTGTAATAAAGGTGCCAACAGTGCCTGCTACTATGGTATTACCAGTAACACGTATAGTAGTGTGTGCATTCACTGTAGCGTTATACCATGTGAAATATGTTTCACCTGTGGTTACATCAGTATATGGTGCTAGGACCTGTATAGCCTCACCATTGACTAAATTTGGTAAGGTCCTGGTGGTCAGCGACGTAGTTCCGATAGTAATATTACTGCCAACTACTATCGCTTCTAAGTATGGATTGCCAGTAGGAGTCTGCTGATCAAAACTACCAACAGACAGTGCTGGAATATTATACTGTAGCACATCGTTGTCGAGATCAATAGCTTCTATCTTAAAAGTAAACCAAGCACCTTGGCGTTCTGGTAATATTTCAGATGGTACGCTGATTATGATAGGGTCGTGCTTGTCACCGGCATCAACGGTCAAGGAGTTACTGCCGCCAGTGATAGAAAATACATTGCTATTTAAAATGGTAGAGTCAGCAGTAATCAAGTTAGCATCAGCATCTACCGCTGATCGAGGAACCACCAACATCTGATATGTTGATGTGTCACTGTTGGTAGTGCCATCAGACACTTCTACAGTAAAATTAAAATATCGACTGAGATTTTGCTCATTGAAATCCCATCCTAATATTCCTGTTGACGTAGAAGTAGTGAATGTTCCATCCCAAGCAGTGTCGTCCCATCCTGGATCTCCAGCTGGTCCTGGCACTGGTATTGGAATTATATAACCGTAGATTAATCCACTTGGGCTAAGTCTTAGCCCCGGCGGCAAAGTGCCTGCAGCCAATGACCAAGTTAAATTGTCTTCTTGTATAAATTCAATAGCTTCTAATTGGATATCAATGACTGTGCCGTCATAATATGTGCCAAGATCTATATTACCCCCAAATCCGCTATGAGGTGTGATTATAGGTGGTGCTACGTTGGTAATAGTTATATTAAATGTGCGATCGGCTATGAGATTATCTGCTAGATTTTTTACACGCACTGTGAAAGTATAGACCTGATTAATATCGGGACCTGCTGTGCTGACCGGAATACCTTGTAATATGCCGGCGCTTGTAAGTTGTATACCAGGCGGCAAAGTTCCAGAAATTTTAGTGTAGGCTAGTGTTCCACCAGCGGTATCATAAGCGTCAAGCTGAAACTGATAGTATTCCAGACTTGGAACAATACCTAGGTTACCTGCTGCCGTTATCCAGGTTGGATATGCCATTAGTTGATACCTTTGGTGATTTGGTATGATATAGTAGCCATAATCAATCTCTATTTAACTACTATTTATCAGATTTTGGAGATTAAGATCAACCGTAACGTTTAATCCTAGGTCTTGGATAAGCGACACCCGAACTAGGTCTTAATTTGTAGGTATTTTGTTGTAAATCACCTGACAACTTGCGTTCTAATCTATAGAATAAGTAGAGATTGTTAGAATTAACACCTGATTCACCTAGACTATAGTAATCACCTGCACCACCACCTGTGGATGTGATTTGATTGTATTTGCCAAAAGTTTCGAGATATTGTCTTGCTTCTGCTTGTGTAAGGCTAGGCCAAGTTTCAGCTAGGCAGGCTAGACAACCGGTTACTTGAGGACTTGCCATACTGGTTCCATCTATAGTTTGTATATAGTAAGAACTATTCCTTGGATCGGCTACTGGAGTAGGATATCCTGAGAATCCTGTTGAATTATTTACCGCGCTAATAATATTATCTCCAGGGGCATAGATATCCACTCTACTGCCATAGTTGCTAAATTGAGTTTTGTATTCTCCTAAGAATGTGCTTATCGCACCTACACAGATTGCTATATTAGCTGCGCCTGGAGTCATACCTTGACTATGATTTACACTTGTTGAACCTCCATACGCTGTAAGATAAGCTTCAGCTGCGTTATTAAAATCAATGGATCCTTCTACGCAAGATCTCCAATATTCGTTACCTGCGGCTCCAATGACTATTATGCCTTCGCTAATCGCTGTTGCTACATCTGCATCAACTGATGCCACTCTAGCAGGTGGAGCAAAAGCACTTGGGATTATATTACGACCTCCCCCATCAGTGCCTACTACAGGAACACCATTGTCTTGAGCTTGGGTTTTTTTATTATTATCTGATCCTGATAAAGTAGTTGTTCCACCTCTGTAAGTAATAGAAGCAATATAATTAACACTTGTGTTACCTGTCAGATAATAATCCCCGCCATAATTATAATTATACCCCCAGCTGTTATTAACCACCGTGGGATTTTTCCTACCGGTAACAGGATTGATTGGTTTGTTGCGATGGAATTCTCTGATATAATCAAATACATATAAATCAAAATCAGTGGATCCTGGCAAACCAGAAATATAAGCTGTAAGGAATTCAATATTATAGATATTGGCATCTCTAGCCCAACCTTGTGTATTGCCTGCTGCGGTTCCTGCTACGTGTGTGCCATGACTATCAGCCACGCTTGAATAACTGTATGAACCAGTGGTAGCTAGTCCAATATTGGCGCTATATTGCCACCAATTAAATTGAATCGCACGTGATCCACCGGTTCCATCAGGATTTACTGCGAACTCAGGATGGTCAAATTTTAGATGGGAATCCACAATTATTACATCTACGTTCCTACCACTGCTGGTAGCATTTACAGTGCGATTTAATACAGTAGCATTACCATTGGTAGCCCAACCCTCGGTTTGTGCGCCTTCTGTGCATCTGTATAAGGCCCAATTTTTATCATTGCTGTCAATGGTTGCAGATTTTTCATAATTAGCAGTCTGAGTCCAAGTTGGTTTAGGAAATATGCCTCTAGCACTTGGTAGCTGTTCGACCGCTAGGACTCTCGAATCGCCACGCAGCTGTTCTGCTTCGGATTCTGTGAGATAGTAGTGTGTATTTCTGCTGATTGGTCTGCGATTGGCCAAGCCCACTGCCCTGTTGGGAATATAAACAGTTCCACCTGGTGTTTCCATGTCATCATAAAAACTTTCTAGATCTTCAAAGTTTTTAAGCGTAACTATATATTCTAGTAGAGCCATCGGCTATGATTCCATCTGTAGTAGAGTCAGTGTCACTGTGATTGCCGCACTATTGCCACTCTTGTTTTTTACCCTAATAGGTATATTTGTAGTTGGAGTAGCTTCATTGTTAAATCCAATAGTTGCCGGAGACATGACGATAGCATTAGCACCAGTGGTAATAACTTCTGCGATAACACCTGATCCCGGAAGTGGATCCTGCGTTTCAGTCCTACCGCTGATCGTATCAGAAGTCCTGCTGGCATTGTCAGTATAAACAGTTACCCAGGCCGCCGCAGAAGTAGTGATCTTAAATAATGCGTAAGACTTAAATCCTGCTATGTTGGCTGTAACATTAGCACCATCGGCCATAGATGATGTTGTAATAGAAAGATTAGCTCTACCAGATACAGCACCCGATACGACGTTTCCACCAACTGTCAGATTACCGCTGCTGATAGTCAATGCCGTGCCACCAATGTAGATAGTATTAGAACTTACATATAGGTCCTTCCATTGATAGGCCACATTACCTAAACTATAAGTAACGTTGGCACTTGGAATTATGTTACCGCTTACTGCTGAAAGATATGTTTGGACATTGGCATTACCGTAGGTACCTGCTGCTATGACCTGCTGATCAACATAGCCTTTCATACCTAGATTAGCCTGTGTGACATTAGCATTGATACCTATGATAAGATCGCTTTGTGTAGCGGCATTGGCTTGTAGATTATAGATCAGTGTTTGTTGTGCAGACGCATTGGATTGCCAAGCTACGTTAGCTGAACTTACTTGATTATCTATATAACCTATTATACCTAAGTTAGCTGCTGTGATCGCAGAATTTGCCGCAGTAATTTGACCATCAACGTAGTTTCTCAGACTTGAATTGCTAACAGCGATATTGCTGTAGATTGTTGTGATTGTCGTGCCTGCTAGATTAGATGCTGTTATGTTTCCTAGGCTACCTGAATATGTTGGCAAGTAAGTGGTAACATAAACATTGCTGTAAGATACAAGTCCTGCTAGTTGGCTACCATTACCAAAGAAATAACCAGTTGTAGTAATATTTCCGCTTGATCTCAGATTAGCTAGATTACCGACAGATGTTATGTATTCCTGTACTGGTGTGATTATTGTTCCGATGATATTTGCAGCTAAGATATTTCCCAATGCTAGGCTTGCTGGGGTTACATTAGCCATATTGATAGTAGAACTTGGTATTGGATTTAGATTGCTAAACAATCTGTAAATACCATCAGTAGCACGATAAGCTAGTCCGGTGTAGACATTGCCTTGACCTACTGCATACTGTCCAACAAATCCAATATCTAATGCGTTAGAAATATTATTATTGCTGAGGAAAATAAAATTGTTTGATACAGTCAGACTAGAAGTTCCAACTGTGGTTATATTACCAATCACAGTCAAATTACCGCAGGTGATATTACCTGTTACACCCAGGCCGCCAGTGACTACTAGTGCACCTGTGCCCGTTGATGTTGATGCTGTGCCGGAATTGGCATAGAACATACCACTAACAGCTAGATCTTGTGTTAGCAAGCTGGTTAAATTAGCCTGACCTATTAACCACTGTGCGGTGACATTACCTGCTACAAACACGTTACTAGCACCAACCAGACCTGTATATGTAGTTAGATATGTAGCAACATTACCATTGCCATAAGCGTTAGCTGCTGAAATATTAGTTAGTTGGCTACCATCTCCTAAGAAATATGCTGCCTGCACATTACCTGCGGCTAGGATATTTCCAGCATTGAATCCGCTGGTGCTGATATTGCTAAAGTTGCTGTTTAATTTAATAAACGCGGTTCGTAGCTCGTCACCTGTGCCATCATTGGCCGCTGTGCCTACGTTAACTGCTACAAAAGATTGTGTGGTTATGGTCATAATAGTGCTCTAGAGTTTCCCTATATACACTATTTATCGATGATTTGATTTATTAGAACGAGGTAGTTACTGCGGTGCGAACCCAAGTATTAGCCGCAGTGCAGATGTATAAATTGCCACCGCTGACTATAACTTGTCCTTTGGTTCCTGAACTATTGCTGTATAAGGGTGCTGCGTTGCTGACTAGATTAAGTCCTTGGAATCCTAAGATATCATATATAGTTAGGGTTATATTGCCTGTGCGTCCTGCCACTGATGTAACGCTATTTGTCAGCAGATTTACATTGGTCTGTAGCAGTGAAAAATTGTTGTTGATTATAGTAAATGCTGTGCGTAAGGGATCACCATCACCTATGCCTGGACCCGTTCCTATATTGACGTTGCTTAATGTAATTGCCATACTAGACCTCTAATTTATCTAGTATTTATACGTTTTTGTTGTGGAATGCTCCGTATCTAGGTGCAGGACCAAATCCTGGATCAAGCGGATCTATACCTAGTTCTATGTCCTGTTCGGTATATATACGCATCTGATTATTGGCTAAAGCATAGAATTGATAGCCTAATTGATGTGTGATCCAATGTGCTGAATGCCACTGCCAATCTTGATATCCTGGTTCGTGTGGATTGTCGATATTGGACACAGTATTGGTATAGCAAGCATAATAAGTAGATATCTGATCCATGAGTTTGCTAGGACCAATCCATAGGATGTCTTCTACACGGGTCATACCATGTATAGGCCAGATAGCATAGTGATCACCAAACAAGAACATGTTAGGATTCTGTATCAAGGCTAGATCATCTTTGAGACTCTTGCTAGAGTCAAATACCAGGTCACTGCGTAGACGAACTGTGTAGTCATAGGCTATCTGGTTTTTTTGTGCGTAATTCATCTTTAGCCTGTTGGCTTCATATAAACTGCGCCACATGCTGACATGCCACTTGCCTTCTACTGGATCCCAACGACGGCCACCCCATTTAGGACGATTAGGTTGTAGATCATATTCCTCTACCATGATGGTGCGTGGTGCCCAAGCACGATAAAACTCTACATTTTTTTCTGGATTAGTTGTTTGGGGACTATGCCATTCTGTGTCTGTGCTGACAGCACCTAGGCGATTAGCGTAGCCAGTGCCGCGAGTTTCACTATCCCAGAAGTGTGCAAACACATCACAATCTGGTAGTAGGTCACCTACATAACGTTTGATATTATCAGCGGTAACATGACCAGTGCGGTTCTGGCCGCTGAAACATAGTGCAATTTTCATTGAAAATCCCTAAAATAAGTGTTAGGTATTTTTGTGTCAGGAACCTAACAAACCCCGTGAGCTCAGCCCATCCTGCGTTTCGAGTCAGCGGATGCGGATTGTCGTCGTTGAACGTTGCAGGTCCGCGCCAAGGTTTACTATCCTGGATTGAAACTTGATCCACAACCACAGGTGGTCTGTGCGTTGGGATTCTTGATACTAAATTGGCTACCTTGCAATGATTCTGTATAATCTACTTCTGCACCATGTAGGTATTGACTGCTCATGCTGTCGATCAATAGATGTATACCATCGAATTCTAGATCAAAGTCATCCTCGTTGGCTTCTTCTTCGAAGGTAAATCCATACTGCATACCACTACAGCCGCCACCACTGACAAACATCCTTAATTTTAGATTAGGATTGTTTTCTTCTGCCATCAGCTCTTTGATCTTGGCTATAGCACCTGGTGCCATCTTGACTAATTGTGGTTGTTCTAAGACTTCTTCCATGTTATATCCTTTGATTGATTATTTCCCAGTTGATGATCTTCCAGGTATTACGTAAGTATGTTTTCTTATCACTTTGATAATCTAAAGCCCAAGCATGCTCCCACCAGTCTATTAACAATGCTATATCTTTGCGTATCTCGTGATTCTTGATTGTTTTAATCTCGCCGCGCCAGGACAAATAGATCCAACCACTACCCTGTATCTTCATGGCCTCTTCTGCGAGCTTTTCTTGGAACTTTTCATACGTGCCAAAGTGTTCTTCAATTAGTTCCAGGCTCTTGCCTGTGGGCGGATTGCTTGATTTAGGTTCGCGGAACTGTGTGAAATAGATGTCATGCAAGAACGCACCAGCTTCATTGAACTCTGGGTCACCTTCACCCTTGTTATAGCGTTTGACATAACCACCATACAGCTCACCGTAATGATAGTCTATGGTCTCTTCTGAGATGCTGGGTTCTAAGGCATCACGCTTGTAAGGCAAAGAAGTATGGGTAAGAGTTTTAGGCTCTTTGGCTTCTGTGACTGTAACATATTTGATAAAATTAAACATATTATTTTCTGTAGGTAATCCTAGCTTTGGTAAGATCATATGGCGTCATCTCAACATCTACTTCATCACCCAGGATGATCTTGATAGTATGCATACGCAGTTTACCACCTATGTAAGCAGTAACCATATGTCCGTTTTCAAGTTTCACACGGAACATACTGTTACCCAATATTTCCTCTACTCGTCCTGTGAATTTTAATACGTCTTCTTTAGCCAAATCTTCCTTTCCTATAATATGTATTTAACTAATTATTGATCTCACCGTTTAAAATAGCGTAGGTCATCCACTGTTTAAACGCTTCGTAGACAGCTTTAGCTTCCTTAGCATCGGCTTCTACCCTAACACCTCGAACATAGAATCCGTCTTTGGCCACACGTAGCATCTCCTCACCACCAGCTGTGAGATTAATATCGTTGGCACTTAAACGACTATCTGAATAATATTCACCGATGTCTAAATCTAATTTACCAGTATATTGGGTTATCCAATCGTCCCATTCCTGTGTGTTGATGTCACTGGTGTCAATCTTAATGTCAGATAGTTCGTCCAACCAAATTTCATATTCTTTTTCATCACCCATCAACTGTCTCCACTACACATCTTGTCTAACAGTAGAGTGATGTGTTCATAGACTATCTTGTCATTTGCATGGCGAGCATAGCTCTTGCTGATGCGTAGATTAGAGCAGGCCGCAAATAGGTCCTTTTGATCAAACTGTGTAACAGCTAGATCAAAATGCTGTTTGGTTAAGTTGAGATAGTATTGATTAGCCTTGGGTGGATCTTCTGCACGCACAAACGGAATCATCAACAACAAGAACAATACGAATAATAACAATGCTACGACTAATTTAGTATGAGGTAATTTTGACATGATGTTTTCTCCTTTTACCATAGTTTATAGTTACCCTTGCCTGGGATAGTGTTACGCACACCACCTACAGGGTCTTCGACGTCACCATAGCGTCTAGGTATGACATGTATGTGTGGCCACATGACTGTCTGCCCTGCGGCTTCACCGTTGTTCATGCCCACATTAAATCCATCCCACTCACCGATGGCTACCTGATGACGGCCGATGCTCATAGCATACTTGAATGCTTCTGCCATGCAGTTGAGATTATTATACTTAGGCACTACCAGTATATGTCCTTTAGTTACCGGATACTTGTCAAGATAAACAGCGATCTGATCATCTTCTGATATCTTGTCTCGCCACGGTATGTCTTTGAATTCCATTAACCTCTCCTCATCTTGCTGATATCAGTGGCATCTTGCTTGCTGAAGATCGGCACTGAATTTGATTTGTGTAGGACACCAATACCAATCATGGCATCACCTGTATACTGTTGCACGGGTTTCTTAGCGGCTATACCTTGTCCAGTAACCACGCTAGGAATATTGTGGGTAAGGCGCTTAGGATCAACCACAGGACTATTACGAACAACTGGATCGAACCGGGTAGGTCGTTGTATTTTGGTAGCCTTAACTTCATCCTTAACACCCCATTTATCTAAAAAAGCCTTCCAGGATTCTGCATTCTGCCGCGCTCGGTTAGCAACGTCAGCATTACGGAACTTCTTTTTACCCTTTTTCTTGCCTGTGGTTGATAACCAAGGACCTTCCATATGCATGCTCATAGTTTCTTGACCTCTGCTCCAATCGTTGTTGACATTATTTTAACGTTAGGAAACATAGCATCAGCAGTTTCCCATAATTCTTTTTCTGTTGTGGCCTGACAGATATAGTGATGCGTGAACTTGTCATGCATGCGATACATACCATCTACCTGCTCTACATATACTAGTTTGACAGTGTGTTTGAAACGATTTACATCTTCTATCAAGTTGATCTCTCTGCGGATATTACGCACTAGATTGATGATGAATATGGTGGTAAATGCCACGCAGAAAACCGCATAGATCATTAGGATAGTTTGTAAAATCTGCATATACTAGTAGTCCATTTTTGTTATTATATAGTATAATTATAGCATCTTTTTACCAAATTGTCAACTAGTTTATAGATGCTTTAGTATGACTTGTAAACGGGTTTTTTCACACTCAAAATGGAACCTATAGTCCGCTGGTTTGAACAAGTGTATGGGTGTCATGTCCCATTCATGCTCTTCCAAATTAGTCTTGCACCAATCGATAATGCTGTTGATCTTATCTAGATCAT
>Ga0315906_10001680_pt1 | contig 32375 bp, 48 predicted proteins | sample LakEriMetagenome_4_FD_203526 | JGI IMG/M metagenome (GOLD analysis project Ga0315906, IMG submission 203526) | Freshwater fungal communities from buoy surface, Lake Erie, Ohio, United States - Buoy 2 MA122 | ecosystem: Environmental > Aquatic > Freshwater > Lake > Lake biofilm | place: USA... | reverse complement strand
GCAATGTCCGGATGATCACGTTCCGTTGGCTTTAATCCTTTCCAAGTAACCTTTAACGGAGTAGCCATAGTCGCAAGTATTTTGTGTAAGTTGTTAATCATATCCTCACTAAATGTAGCCAGTTCAACATACTTTCCTGCGTTGTTAGGTTTTTTACTTATATCATAATTCATCTGATAATATCTGCCATTAGCGTATATGATTGCTTTTGGGTTTGTATTATCCCAATCTGTTTTCAGTACATCAAAATCTTTTAAGATATTACTACACAATCTGTTAAATCTTTTAGGAGACATTTTATTAATAGTTTCCTCGTCAAGTCCGGTAAAGGATTGAGCAAGTAACATACTCTTGGATACCTCGTCTGTTTCCATCTGAGAGATAACATACAACTCTTGGAACTTTTCTACTGTCATACTATATTATATTAAAATTGGTTAATCGTTTCTAAATAACCCAATACTGACCGCTAAGCTTGTATTTATCCTTACACTTAATAGCCAATGCCAAAGCGTTCACGCAGTCATCGTGAAACCCTGCAGGAGCGTTATACCTCACACCTGACGCAGTAAATTGATACTCAAATAATTCTAACTCTGTCTTTATCTCGTTATCGGGAAAGCCGACCTCGCCTTTCTGTATTGCTGATTGAAGCAACTCCATTAACTGCTGCTTGCTCGTTGACGTATACTTGAAGCCAGTCATATTTTGGAACTGCCTTTGTAGGTCTTCGGTTATGGCATCCCCTACACCAGTGCTATCTATAAACACCGGCTTGCTCTTGTCTAAGCTAAGTATCGTTTCCCTTGTCTGCTTCCAATCTTTTTGAAATCGGTCGTAATGTGCGACGTTGCCTGCCCGGTCAAGACCAATGATAACAGTCCAGTCGTGCGACTTGGCAAGATCAATTCCATAAAAAGCTACTGGGTTTCTACTGATAGGTTTAACGCATTGAGCAATAAACTTAGAGCCAAAAGGATTGGCAGCGTTCTCCATTGGGTTAGCAAGGTACTCTTGCTCAAAGACCGCTTCAGGTAGCTGTCTGCGTGCATCGTCAATCTCTGACCTATCAATATAAGGGTTATCGTATGTGGTGAACTTAAAAGACCTCCACCCATCTTCACCGTTACGCAGAAATAAATTGTAAAAGAAATTCTTACCCTTTGGAGTTGATAGGAATAACGCACGGCCTTTGTAATCTGTCAATGTAGGCCGGATGGAGTTAAGCCAACCCTCTTCTAAGTTAGGTATAAAACTGGCCTCGTCTACTATAACCAGGTGAAACTTCCGACCTCGTAAAGAATCTAAACGCTCGCCTGAAAAGAACATAACACTCCCATCGTTGGGAAAGTCAATAATTAAGTCGCTCTTGTTATTCTCAAACGGCACTACCTTAATTAACTTATTAAAGAATGTCTTTGCCAGTTGGTAGGTAGGTGTAATGTAAGCGACTGACTCGCCTTTTATAGCTGAGAATATAATCTCCAGTTGAGCCAGTTCGGATTTGCCAAAGCGTCTACCACAACATACCACTCTAAACCGTGAACTGTCATCGAATATAGCTTGTTGGTTATTGTGGAGTTCCGGTATGTGTATCTGCACATTAAAGGATTGTTTTGCCCTTAGTAATAATAAATTCAATCTTACCGCTATTCTCTACGGCTGTCGTTTCTTTCGGCTTGCCGTAAACACGTGTCATTAAGGTATCCATTGAGTACAAGCTACCTTTTTTATAACTTTTAATCATCGCATTGGCTACGGTCTTTTCAAGTATGGTCGCTTTGTCGTTAGTCAGCACTGCGTTTAACTCAGCTTCGTTCATTGACATTAATACCTGAATACAGTCGTTAACCTCGCTAATCTTGTAACCCTGCTCTTTTAATTGGGTTATGTATTTACGTGGTCTGCCGTTAGGGTTTGCTACCTCGCCTTTCTTAAATGGTTTAAGGTTTTGTTCGTTTGCCATATCTTCACTATTTACTCACTATTTTTTATCCGCAAAGAGTTGAAGCAGTTAGATTTAATATGAGTGAAATAAAGAACACCGCCCACGTTTGGGTAATGTAAGGTAAGTCCTCAGTGAAGTTGCCTATCCACTTAGGTCTATCCTTAAACGATTTGAAGCCGTATAAAAGGCCAGTACCGAGATAAGCTGACACATAAGCCACAAAAGCCAAGATAGGATCGTGTTCCGACTCTAATAGCGTTACAGATACAATCACTGGCATTATTCCTACTACGCAAATAAGGGCAAAAAGTATTTTACTTACTCTGCCTGCTTTTTGAAGTTGCTCCATATTAGATTAGTTTAATTATTAAAGAGGGTACTGCTCCGGCTATCGTGTAAAGGAAGTCGGGCAGGTCAAAGTTATTATAGTTTATTTTTTGCTTGCGTTTTAGTATGTCGTAAATCTCCTTTGCGAAACCTGCGACCACTACCGGAAGCAAAGCATACCAAGTGCCTATAAAAATAAATCCTATAAAATAAATAAGGTAACCTACTATAAAATGGTTTGCCTTGTCAAGTGGGAAGATAGGTTTCATTCAAGATTATTTTTTAGGTTACTAATTACTTTCTCCATAAAGTTAATATAATAATTTAGGAAGTCAGTAAACCCCTCGTTATTCTGTTGCCAGTTTAAGTAAAGTACTGCTCTTAATCTTTGTGAGTAGCTTTTTTGATTATCAAAGTCGGTTTTTAGTTGCTCTATTTTATCAAGTTCTGACTGAGCGAAGTGTTCAGGTTTAATGGCTAAGTAGCAAAGGTTTTGATTCATTGAGATTAACTCGGCAGTTTGAGCCGGAGATAACTCTTGCGTTCCGATAGTAAGTTTAAGCGTTCTGTCCTTACGTGTGTTTACGGCTTCTATTTGTATGGGTATTGTCAGCATTTAAATTCTTTTGCCATTTGTACTGATACTGTTCTTGGGTTTACCCACCAGTCCTCATATGCTCCAAGATGACACTCTACATCAGCGTGTACGAGTTCAAACCCTAACTCAGTAAGATACCTGCGTGAGTCCATCTTTGTGGATTGGTCATAGTACCAGTCATGCTCAAAGGTAATAATTGAGATAGTAGGGTTAAAATTGAATATATGCTTTAAGCATCTGAAAGTTTGAATAGCCGGCTCTATGTCAATCGATAGGTAGTCAATCCGCTTGTCTTTTGTGTAAGGTATATCTAAAGCGTCGGCAATGATTATAGTGTTTTTTCTTACCTCTTGCCAAGTTCGTAGGCAGCTACGGTCAATATCTATACTCAATCCCTGCCAACCGTTCTGCTCAAGAAGGTAGGTGTTATTCCAGTTTATAGGATGGCTTGCACCAATCTCTAAGTAGTAACCTTTAGGGATTAAGGATAAAACAAATTCGTCTTGTTTACTTAAACTGTACATTTTTATACGTTTTTATGCGTTTATTATTGTTTCTCTTGGCATCAATAAAGAACTGCAAGTATGTCCTGGTGCCTGCTCAAGTCGGTAAGGTATCCCCAACCCCATAGCTACCGTAGACAAGGCCGAATAACAACCAGTAAATATTACAGCTTTTTTCATAAGATAGGCAGCTTCTAAAAAGTTACAAGTAAAATACTTTGTTTCTCTGTTGAATATACAGTTAAAGATAGCGTATTCTTCGGGATATCCGATAAAATAAACCTCGTCAGATATTGACTTTAAGTAATCTACTTCTTTATTCCAGTCGCAGTGAGGGTCTGCGTAGTTCGTAGTTCTGTTTATTAACGAGTATTTTATTCCGTTTATCAAAGTCATTTCGTGCGGAAGCGTTAACCACCCATCCCTCCACCATTGATGTTCGTCAGGATTCAAACCCTGCCCTTTGAAGTGGCACTCTACAAGGTTATTGTAATTGCCTGCGTGTTCTCTAAATTTGTCAAGGTCTACTACTCCACTTGGTTTAGTGTCAACCCACGCTACTCCATCAATGTAGGTTTGTGCTTCAAGCAATGACTTTACTGAGTTATAGCGTTGCTTATGGAAGTTGTGAATAAGCAGAGTGCCTCCACCCATAGCTTTGATAGTTGGTAGCGAAAAGATAATATCACCGGTATGACCTGAATGTACAAAGGTCTTCATATTTGGAAAATTAATTTTCTTACTTGCCTGCCGAGTTCAGCGTCGTTTGGATAAATCAAAGCCAGTTCTCTTACGTCTTTTTTTAGGTCTGTCAACTTTTGAATATATAAGGTCGCATCCATTAACTCTTCTTGTAAGTGCTTTAGGTAGTTATCGTTGTTTCTTTGCTGTAAGGTTGTTCCGTATTTGACCTGACCTAACTCAGACCGCTCTTTGTATTTATTGACAACCTTGTCAACTATTTTGTCTGTCATCTTTTGAATGTATATTTTTTACCCCTTACGTATTTGTTTTTTCTCTGCTGTCTTGCATCCCAAACGTAAATAAAATAAAGTGCAATAAGAAAGTAAATCATTTGTTTTATTGTTTTTGTTTTTTATACCAACTGTAAATAGTATGTATCATCTCGCAGATACAAACGTGGCAGCCGTGATTGTAATGGTAGTGAGGATGGAAAACCTTGTAAGCGTTTACAACCTCTTCCTGAATGTTATACCCAAAGTTAACCAGTTCGTTTGTCCGCTCGTAAAGGTCGTAGATATGTCTATGAGTTTCTAATACTTTCAAAGCATTCTTTTCGGCTTCGGTTAACGTCGACAAGGTTGTACTTTGCTTTTGCCCACTCGTAGATTTTCTCTCCATATTCTACCCTTTTATTTTTATTCAAAATTAAATCATTAACATGAGTAAACCAATCACTCTGCTTATGTACCCAAAAAACTGGAGCGTCTTTGTCGTTGATATAGGGCTCTACCGCTGACACGACTACTGGTATCTTTTTTACCGCAGCTTCTAAGATTTTCAGGTTTGACTTGCACGAATGCCAGTCGGAATCCTCCAAAGGTATTACACAGATATCAGCATTCTCGTACATTGAAATATACTCGGTAGGATCAAGTGAGGGAAGTATTACGTTTGGCAGAATGTTATTACTTGTAAAGTTATTCCACATCTTAAACCATATCCACTTAGCGTAGTCGTTGTTAGAATTAAAGCCGCCAAGCACCATCTCAATATCTTTGTGCATCTTCAATCTCCTGAGCGGATACTTAAGCAAAGCGAGGTCGTGTTCGTGCGTTATTGAGCCACACCAAAAAATCCTTACCTTGTCAGATTCTTTTTTAGTGTCAGTAAATTGGTCATATCCATACGGCAAAGCGTTAGGAAATATCTCAACTTTAGGGTTTAATTGTTTCAGCTTTTTGTAAAGCCGTTCGTTGGTACAAGTAACAAGGTCTGCCCTACTTATATTCTCCTCAATCTGAGGTCGTAAGTTCTCGTAGTCGTTAGCGTTCAAATGGTTTGCCGGAAGTATCCAGTCGTCATCCATATCAAGGATAATCTTGTAACCTTTGTCTTTTAAGGTTTCAATGTTTTTATCAAGTACAGATATACGATTGTAAAAAAGTATATTGTTATTGTCAATCATTTCGTCGGTAGGCATATTGGTTACCGTAGCATTCACGTCATCCATAAACCCTAACGGAAGCACGACACGGTGATATCCGCATCCTGAGTGCCTTTGAGATAGTCCGAGTATATTCACTGCTTAAAATTTTCGTTGTAGTATTCCTTTCCATCTTCCCACCCTCCGCTTTCGTATGCTTCGATTATTTGCTCTGTTTCCATCTCTGCCGCTACGTTAAAAAACCTAACGAGTTGCTCGTAATCTGTTACTCGATTAAGTAAGATTTTTTCTACTAAGTAGCTTACTGCTGATTGTTTCATTGTGTTTTGTTTTATTTGTTAAGTAGTTTTTCTATAAATAAACCGATGCACCCTGCACCAAAGGAAATAGCCAGTAACTCACTTATCCAAGCCGGCATAAAATATAAAACTACCGCAGTCCATACCGACAAGCATCCTACACAGTCAAACGGTTTTATCCTTTGATGAGGTCTTAGCTTTAGCCATCCCTTTACGGCTTGTGGTATTCCGGCAAAGTTTACAAAGTAAAAGCTAAATAAATAAGCAGCTATTAAGGTTGTCATTGGTTACAGTTTCTTTCGTCAATAAATTCTTGCATTGCTTCTATTACAGCGTCAGGACTGAAACTCAATCCTACCAATACAGAGAAGCACATATCTACGTACTCGTTAATAGTTACTTGACTGGTTGGCTTTTCGACTGTTACTTTCGTATCCCACGCTTCTCCAATAATCTTACTGGGTTTGTCTTGATATGTCATTTCTTAGTTGTTTACGTGTTGTCTTTATTACGTTAAAAACGTGCTGTCTTGGTATATTAAAATACTTTGCTACCTCGCTCATACTTTGTAACTCTACATATTTCTGAAAGATTATTGATTCGTGAGCCGAGTTAGCATCCTCAGTTAACTTTTTGTTCAGTATGTCAATAGCCAAACTCGGACACTCTTCACAGTACACTTCCTCAATAGCTTCTACATACTCGTCGAAAATCTCAGTATTGTACTTCCTAAACTTTTTGTAAAACTCTGACGTATTAGAAGCAGCCATATTCCAAAGCATCTTTAACGAGTAACCCAATAACCCACCTTCAGCTTGTATCTTTAGCACTCGCTCGCAGGGCATATTTAATAAATTGTAAGCCATCTCTTGTTTTAGTTCCTCTCTTAATTCTGCCGGATCAAGTTTACTTATTAAGTTATTAATAGCCGGATGCGTGTAAATCTGTTCTATGTATTCCCGGCAATCCATTACTTATAGTTTTCGCATATCCACTCAAGCTCTAACCTTGACCACTTTTTTACCCTCGTTCCGTAGTTCTCCAATAACATAACTTTCTGCTCTCCGTACTTTGCTACAAGTCCTTGTCTGTACCTAATTAAATTACCGTGTAGAAAATTATTACACCTTAAGCACTGGCCGTTAACATTGCACTCGTCAAACCTTAAAGCCGAATGATGACCGGCAGACATATAGTGCCCTGCGTGTTGCACTTCATTACCGCAAGAGATACAACCGATTTCTTTATCTCGGTTACGAATCCAAGCGTTAAAGATTTTCTGTGCTTTCGCAGTCAGCTTCGGGATAGTTAAGGAGTTCTTCGATGGCATCTAATTGGTTTATGTAAACACCGTTATTTTGATTCATAAACTCGCTCGCTAAATAGCATATTCTTTTCTCTCTTTGTGTTGCTTCTCTTATCTCGATCTCGCCTAAATGTATAAATTTATTTACCTCTTCAATCGGGAAATCTTCGTTAACGTAGTGAACTACCCAGTCGGCAGCTTCTCCGAGTGTTTCGTCTTTGGCACGTATTACGATAAATTTCCCTTGCTCTGCTTCCATTCTCGGAAGTATTTTAATGCTACTAATTTTAGATAAAGATAGTGTATTTGTTCAACCTCCCAATCGGAAAACATATTTCTGTCATAACTATCCTTGAACTTATTGTAATCTTTCATTTTACTCGTATCTTCCAAAGCTGCTTTGTAGATTTGATTTAGCTTTAATTTAGTCGCTTTGTCGTATAAATCAAACTTGTCTGCTTCTGTTACTTCCATAAGTCCGAGTTCAAGTATCCAGTCGTGTAGGTAGTATGGTATTAAATGAATAGTATTTTCGTTAAGGTCTACACGTTCTCTATATTCTGCTATGTCTTGCAGCTTTTCCTCTTTTGTTATTTCTTGCATTGGTAGTTGTTTTGGTTGTTTTGTTTCCTCTTGTTTACTGGCATCGGCTCGCTGTCTAAGATATGGCTCTAAAACCTCGTCAAAGATAAAAAGATTAAAGTTTTTTCCGTACTCTTTGACTGAGTAATTCCGAAAAGCGTATTCAACCTCTTTGATGTTTACTCTCGGATACGACTCTTTTAATTTTAGTGTTAGTTGATTAATAAGAATGTCCAGTATATCCTTGTCCGGTAACTGCCACCCTGAAATCGCTTGAACAGTTAAAAGTATTTTTAACGCAGTTAAATTAAGCTGCTCGTCTGTAAGCTGACCGAAAGCCGGTGCTTCATATTTCCTTGCTATTAATTCTGTTGAAGAGTTCGTTTCCTTTTTGCTTAATGTATTCGATTGACTCGTTGGTAGTTTGCTGCCTTGATTTAGTAGATCCGTTATTTGTTGCATTGATGTTCTGTTTTTTTAACCAGTTAGAAAAGTGTTTATGTACGTCTGTTTCTGTTTGATAAAACTTTGTGCCATTTATATTCTCAACAATAAACGCTTGCCATAAAGATAAAATTTTTTCGTCTGAAAGTTCAACGTGCTTTAAGTTTATTATTTGCAGTTTAATTGAGTTAACCATAAAATCAGGTAAAGGTTTCAGGTCGGTATGTACTGCGAATTGCTTAAAACTACTCACCTCTTTATTAATAACTATTTCCTTTTCTTTCCTTTCCTTTCCTTTCCTTTCCTTTGTTGAACCGCAGTTCAACCGCTGTTGAACCGCTGTTGATTTTCTCAGTTCTGCACTACGTTTCCCTTTCTCGGAGTTCATTTTTTTAATGTTATTTCTAACCTCTAAATGGTCAAGTAAACGAGCACTAAAGAATTGATTTTCATTTACTTGGAAAAGTTCAAAGGATTCAATAACCGCTTTTACTTTTACCTCCGTTGTGTGCATCTGCATAGCAAGCACTGGTATTATCTTCATAGGTAAATACCCTCCTGAATCGGCTAAAGATTCAATCAGAAACCAATAAATACCGTAACCCTCCATACCTAATTGCTGACGCATAAAAAGTATTTTTACGTCGTTGTGAGCGTTGTAGTCGTGGCTAAAGTAGTAGGTATCTTTCATTCGTTATCGAGTTTTTCTTTGATGTATTTAAGTTCAGAAATCAACTCTGTAAGATCATCGGAATCCAAAGTAATAGTAATGCTTTCCTTTTTATAGCCACTTACATAAACGTGTGCTACGTTCAAGTGTTCAAGATGGCTGACGATAAAAGAACTGAACTCGTCTTGTGTTGACTTAAAGATTTTTGTTACTGGCATTGTGTTTTGTTTTTAATAATAAAAAACCCCAACTGATAGCGGCAGTCGGGGTAAGATTAGGGGTTAACCTATCTAAACTCGTAAAAGTCCGCTATTACCTTTACGAATTATTGAGCGAATTTAATCACTTTCTTTGTAAGTAACAAGGATATTTTCTATAAATTCTATCCTATTTCTCAAGTCCTCATCGTGCTTTGACCAGTCGTTGATTTTGTTTAAGGCATAACATACGTATGTATGGTCGTTCTTTCCTATTACCTGACTGATTTGATTGTAAGTTAAAACCTTGCCGTGAAACTTATGGATAAAATATGTTACTACAAAGCGTGCCTCTACGAGATACCTCTTCCGGCTTTTCTTAACCATCTGTTCTTTGCTAAATCCGTACACTTCGCATACCGCCTCCAATATCTGATCTTTGTCGATTGTTACTTTTTTTATAGTGCTTTTACAATGTTTGCACGTTACCTCTACTGTCATTTTGTTTTGTTTCGTATTGATGTATTGTTTTAAATATCTGAAAAACTACTTGCGGAACTATTGCGTTTCCTCCGGCTTTGATTGATTCGCTTCGCCATTTAGAAAAGGTAATAGAGTCCAGTCGGTAGGAAAACCCATCATTTCCATTACAAATTGGGGATTGAGTTGGGAAGTTTTGCCAGTTGGTTGGTTTAATACTGCGTGCATTTCGTTTACTAAAGTGCTTCCTAATTGTAACTTTGGATTTGACCTTGTACATCCTCCTTTCTTGTCTGATGCTGTCGGAGTGTTCAGTAATGGATTGTTGAATATGTATCTGTTTAGAGTTACTAAGTGCATTGATCGTTTCTTCACTTGTGTTGATTTCATATTCGCTGTTGCATTCGTTGAGTCCATTGCTGTTGGAGTTGGGAGTAGTCCTTTCTGTTGTAATTGGTAGTATGCTTTCTCGGTATCGTGATTGCTTTGTGGATTTAGCATCCCGCCTCGTTCCCCAAATGATGCGGTTATTGTAGGCAACAAACCAAACTCTTTGTCTGAGGTGAGGTGCGCCGACACTTGCAGCAGGAAGAACAAACGGTTGTACTTCGTACCCTTCAGCTTCCAAGTCAGCTTGCACCTCTTCGAATACCAACCCTCCTGACCAATTAACAAGGCCGAGAACGTTTTCGCCCACAATCCAACGTGGTTGAATTTCTCGAATTGCTCTAAGCATACTGGGCCACAAATGGCGTTCATCGTCTTTTCCTTTTCGTTTTCCGGCTGATGAGTATGGCTGACAAGGGAAGCCTCCGGTGATGATGTCAATTTTTCCTCTGTGAACAGTGAAATCTGTTTTTGTGATATCTTCATAACTAATTGCATTTGGCCAATAATGTTTTAATACTTTTTGTCCGAAAGGATTCCATTCACAATGGAAAACATTCTCCCATCCCATCCACTCGGCAGCAAGGTCGAAACCTCCAATACCTGAAAATAAAGATCCGTGTGTCATAGGTGTTTTATGTTTTTTGTGATTGTTTTACCTTCGTTTTGTTTTTGATAGTAAACTGTACCCCTTAACTCTTCCGACTCCTCTTGCAGCTTTTGTCTGCACCTACGGATTGATTCAGGACTGGTTAAAAGGTTTTTGTAAAGCATATTGAGTAACTCCTTTGCTGACATTTGTCCGGCCTTGTATGTAGAAATCTCGGCTGCTTCCATACTCCAAAAAGTTGCTATTAACTTATTATCGGAATCCCTTAGAGCCGGGTACATTTGGAGGATATGCCTAACCTTTTCTTTTGTGTTTAATAGTTGATTCCACATTGGTTTTAGGTTTTGTTTTAGGTTTTGTTTCTGTTAAATGATCCTCTAAGCAAGTAAAGCGACTACCGTTCTCAAGTTCGCAGATTAGCACGTTGCCTCGTCTGTTTATTATCGTGCAGTAATCGCCTTGCCTTGCGTAGGTTAGTTTTCTATTAGTTGAGATTAAATCTTCTTTTAGGTACACAATTACCTTTTAATTAATTTGTAATGATTATTTAATTTAAGGCAATCGAATGTAATTGACTCAATCTCGTCAGCATTTTTTGGTACTCGTACGTTAAAAAATTGAAAGATAGTTTCTGCAAGGTGTTTACTCGATACGTTCTTTGTGTCCTTAGAAATTACAAAGTCGTTTTCTGTTCCCTCACCGATGTACAAGTTATTATCAAAAAAACCGAACTCTACATACTTCCAGTTTATATTCTGACTTGCGAGGAAGTGGTGCAGATAGGTATTGTAGTAATTGCTCTTCCTTTTTTTACCCATCAATCCTATGGTGCAAACTATTATAGGATCTTTCCCTACAAACTTTTTACCCGACATTCTCTGCGGAGTGATTTTTTTTAACTTAATAAATCCTTGAAAGTTGATTTTGTTCTGTAACATTTTTTTTAGTTTTTAGTGTTATTAAAAGGGGATATCGTCGTTAGTATTCTCTTTGGGTTTATACTCGGTAATCTGATAGTCAGGGTGCCTATCTTCTTTCTTGTACTTGTTTACCCACATTGAGTACTTTTTTCCATCTATGGTAAAACTTATGTAGGTTTCACCTTTGGCAGTTTGTTTTTTCCACGCTCCGATTTTTTGATTTTCCATTTTTTACTTTTTAATTGTTGTTTTATATGAAGATGTACTTGACTTACTTGGTGGAAAGATTAACGCAACTTCACCACCATCTTTTATAATTTCCATACCTCGCACTGGCAGAGTTTTCAGGAAGTTCTGACGTTCTTTTATCTTGGCTTCAATGATTGTAAGTTGAAACTCTAACTCAGAAAGTACGTCATCGTTGCACTGTGAGTAGTCGTATTTAGTACCGACCTCTGCAAGTTCTAACTTTACACCGTTGGCAGTAGTTAACTCTTTGCCGTGCTTTTCTATCTCATCCCTTACAAAGTCGATAAACTCTCTGTTACCTCTAATCTCCTTACATAGCGTTTCCATCTTGGTGAGTGTTTCGGCTGCCTCCAGTACTCGACCTGAATCGCACAACTCGTTAACAACCGACTCGGCTATTATTCTGATTTGACCTTTGGTTAGGTCGTTGCTTATACTTGGTAATTGATACATTGTTTTAGTTTTAGTTTTTATAGTTAATCATTGCAGCTACTAACTCCGGCTCTAAGTTGGCAGGCACGGTGTACTTATCCTTAACCTTTGCCAGTGAGCCGCCCTTGCTGAGATAGTCCTTTACTTTTTGAATGTCCTCTTTATTTGTCAGCTTTGGCAGTTCCGCTTTCTTGCCGTGAGTAGCTAGATTAGCGTCATCGTCATCGTCTATATTCAAAGCCAACACGGAAGCAATAGCATACCTACGCTGATAGGTTATAGCACTACCCCTACCTTGTGGATCATCTTTAACTGGTCGCATTTGATACTCGGCTGAGATATACTCGCCTGATTCGTGCATAAGGATAGTAGTAAGGCCATTCTCGCCGGTAGGAAACTGGGAGATAGTTAAACCGCATTCTATTAACGGCTCGTTGATAGCATCAAGGATATTACTCAGGGATGCATAGCTTGACTTAAAGAAAGGATTTTTTGCGTCTTTCTTTATCTTGTCAACTTTGACGTGAAAGGTAGCTAACGCTTTGCTTAGATTTTTAATTGATTCGCTTTTGAGCATTGTTTTAGTTTTTAAGATTAAATAAATTAGATAATGTTATCACCCAAAGCACATACAGCAACTATTGCCAGTACTGCAATGCCTTGTAAGAAAGCGTAAATCTTTTTTCGCAGTTCTTTTTTACCTCCGGCTGCTTCAATCAAAGCAGGGTTAATGAAGATTGGGAAGATCATTTTTTTAATCAGTGAGGGTTTGCGGCCTCTTTTCTTTTGTGTTGTTTCCATTTTTAGTGGTTTTTAGTGAATAAAAAATAGTGAATAAAAGTAGTAATTATTTTGTAATAAAACAAATAAATTAAGAAGCAAAAGACGCACCGTTGAAAGTAATAAATCCTTGAATGGTATCCTCTACCTTACGGCTGATACGCTTCATAAACTGAGATACCGTCTCGTTATCTTTACTTACTGCTATTAAGTAACGGAGTTTACCTTCTACCAGTTCGCAGACCATACGGTGATTTTTGATTGAGATTTGAATGTTCATTTTGTTTTGTTTTGTTTCCACAAATATACAACTACTTTATTTAATTAAACAAATAATTTTTACCTATTTAACATATATTTTTTATCCTAATAAATAGCATAAAAAAAGCCGACGTAGAAACGTCAGCCGTGTTAGTCCTAATATCCCTAAGGCAAATGTACATAAATCTGTACATAGTTATGTACAAAAAAGCCGAGGTAAAAACCCCGGCTTACAATGCTCAAAAACAAATCAAACAAATCAAACAAATAACAAACATAAACAAAACAAGACAAAACAAAGTTAATCATTCTCTGCCTCGTCTGCCTCAAAAAGTTCGTCGTAGTATTCACTTATACACACATCAATTATTTTAAGGCATTTCCTACGGATACGCTTTACCCTCTGCTCGTCTGCCTTGCTCATTATTGCCGTGTCTATTTCGCTCATAGTAGAATAAGCCATACACGCTCCATTAATGTAGTCAACGGTAGACGTGAACTCTACTGCCATATCCTCTAAATCAATCGCCTCTACTGGATTGTCATTTTCTGTCTTGTCATTTTTTGTCAAATCCATTTTACATAAATTAATAAAGTTTGCCGTTAATAATCTGAAAGTTTTTAACCGTATAATCTCCATTTTTTTCGATAACAATGTGAGCGAAGCCGTGTTGACTATTACTTACTAAAGGTGAGTAGTTAGGTCGCAGTTCACAAAGACAACCAGTGCTCCAACAACTAACCACTTTACCGTCAAGATTGACCTCAGGATGGTGCGACGCTCTATGTAAATGACCGACAATAACGCTTTGCTTTGCTTTCATCCACGCACCCCTCGCAGGGTTTACTGGACTGAATATGCCCTTAAAAATATGGTGGCCGTGTGTTATACTTAGCTTGCCTGCTTTGACAAGCGTCTTGTCATCTAACAGCTTTACCTTGACCTCGTTCAATCTTAACCTTTCCTCAAGGTGAAAGTAGTCATCATCCCATATCTCACGCACCTTCATAAATAAGAACTTCTCCCACCGGATACAATGGTTACCCTTTAGCCAGTAAATACTTGCTTCAGGGAATGCTTTTCTAAGTGATTGCAGAAACTGAATAGTAGCGTCGAACTCTTGCTTTACAGACCGCTTGCGAGGATCACTCTCAAACTTGCTTACTTGGTGGTTATCTATTAAATCACCATTGATAAAAATAGTATTGACATTATTCGCCTTGCCGTAGTCCAGTGCAATAGTTACAGCGTTAATGTCGTGATAGGGAATATGCAGGTCGGAGATTAAAAGTATATTATTGCAACTGGTAGGTAGCTTAAATGGTGGCCTTTCCTCTTGGTGGCTCTCCGGCAGGTTGTACGGATTCTTAGGTTTGTCCTCTGTTTTGTGGAACTCTTTATTTATTTTGTAGATATGGTCTTTACCTTGTTTACCTTGTAATCTTCTGAGCGTAGTCCTAACCATATCAACGGTAGTAAATACAAGCGGATTTTCTTTGAAGATTATCCTTGCCAGTTTTAGGTTAGGATAGTCAGGATATTTCCTGAGATACTCTCTTACTATGTCGGTTTTATTCATACGTCTTTGCTAAAGTACAAGTCAGCTTCTGCTTTCCTCCTACGTGTCAAACCTTTCAACGGAGTAAGCACACCGTTAACCCTCGCCTTATTCCACTTCATAAACTCATCTCTAATAGTCGGATCGTTAGGGTTTGCCCTTACTTTACGATACAAGGTACTTTTCTCTAACGCTCCCTGCCCTACGTTATAGGCAAAAGAAACTAAAGCGTCAAACTGGTTTTGATTAACTACGGCCTTTATGAATTTTGACTTATGCTCTACCTCAAACATTAACTCTTCCTCTGCTTCCTCCCTTGTTATTGTTTCCCCTGCAAGTACTCTTTTGCCGTTCTTGTAACGAATCGTTCCCCAACCGATTGTCCATACATTTGCCGGGCACCGGTAACTCTTTGGAAAGAAACCCTCAAAATGTTTAATTAATTCGATACATTTTTTACCTGGCTTCATTTTTTATTAGTTAAAAAGTGTAGTAATAAAGAAACAGAAAACGCTATGAAAAGAAATATAAGCCATTTGAGCGACCTTTGATACTTGTCTTGGTATTCACCTGACTTGTCCGTTAAGTCGTTAATTTGGGCACGTAATAGCGTTATGCCTGCACTATCTTTAATCAGCTTGGTAGTTACCACGACCGGTGGCTTCTCATCGATTAATTGTTGCAGTTTTATTATTATGTTTTTTTGTGCTTGCAGTTGGCTCTGTAACGTCGGCAAGTCATCGCACGTGTAAACGGTTTTCATAACTACCGTATCCCTAACCCTGAGTAACTTAGTAACGGAATCGACTTTTAACCTCCACTCTGTTACCTTGACCGTGTCAATCTTTGTTTCCTCTACGCAAGGATACCACTCAGACGTTTTCTTTGCCACGCTGAGAGGATAATTCAGTTGTGCCTTAGTAAGCTGTTTCTCGGCTTTCTTTTGAGTGTAACAGCCACTCAATAAAATTAATAGTAAAAGATATCGCATAAAAAAGTATATTTGTACTGCGATAAGAGAGTTAAGTTTTACAAGCCGGTATTTCTATACTGGCTTTTTTTGTCCTATTATCTGACCGTTCTCGTCTGTCAAAAGCTGCTTGATAATATACCCCACACCCGAACATAGCGAAGCCACCCCGATAGTATGCCAGTCAAACTTTATACTCCCTGCTTCAAGACAAGTGTAGATCATTGTAATAGTCGTAGTGAGCATACTAACTAACAAACCCTTCAGAAAATCGTAAGCCGATAAACTACCAATCTTAGTATTCATATTCTTTCAAGTTTTTGGATTCTCTCTTCGTGGTTGTCAACCTCCAAGCGTAGTGCTTCAATGTCTTTCTTTTTTTCCATATCCTTAATAAGTATGTCCTGCATTTTTTTTTCAATGCAGTCCATTTTGTCAACTATACGTTTTGCGAAGTAGGTCAACAAGGTAATTAAGATACCTATTAAGTAGTTAGTGAGTACGGCTGTTTCCATTAGACGTAATTTAAGTATTGGTGGTTTTCGGGTATTTCGTCAGTTGATATTTCAAAAATCTCAGGATGGTCTTGTATTGAAGGATGCTCGGTTAATGGAAGTGTCCAACCCTCAGTAATTACTACGGTGTAAACCTCCGTTGCTCTTCCTTCAATGCTTAGCTTTTGTCTTATGTGTTCCATAATTTTTAATTTACAAAGTATTGAACGGTAATGTTTACAAAGCGGTAAGCACCTGAACTCGTAGACACGAAAATCTCGTTTCCAGTATCGGCAGCGTTAACTCTAAGTCCGGCTCTGTTTAAGTTTGAGTTACTCGCATTTGTAGCAGTAGTCATCTGACCAGTAGCAAAGTAAAGTATATCACTTGCCGCACCCAATCCACTTGCTTCTTTTGGAGCAGGGCAGTCGGCAGGCAAAGCCATTGATACAGCAGTTAAAGCACTTCCGGCAGTACCGTAGTTCAAAATGATATTAAGTGTAACCATATTACCAATTCGCTGCCAGTTGTACGAGTGATTGGTTGTACCACTTGGAGCAGTTGTACCAGTCCAAGTTATAGTACCTGAATACGTTTGAACACCGGGATTGTAATACGCTTGGTCTGTTACGTTAGCAGCAGCGTTTGTAGCATTCGCCTTGAAAGAATATGCAGCTATATTTTTACGCTGAAAAACAGAAGTATCTGCTGGTTTGATATAGTTGTTTCCTATTGCAGCAGTTACACTGACATCGTGCCATAAAGAATCTACCCGACTGAATTGCAATAAAACAGAATCAGCAGGGACTACCGGAATTGATACGTCGCTTAACTCGTCAAGCTGCCATGCGTTTTCTATTTTTAGTTGTATCGTTCCGAAGGTGGGGTGTGCCCGTGTTACCGTTCCTATCTTAACTATGTGGCTTGGTGCAAGCGGCTTAGTCGTTGTATAACCTCCGGCAACCGTAGGACTAAGATATAAAACTTGCCCATCGGTATAACTCGAAGTAGGCAGGTTTAAGTTAGTAATAGTTCCGGCTTGTATTACTACACCGCTTGACTGGTCAAGTATGTCATTCTCTACCAGTGCGTAGGTAGTGTAACTGTTCTCTTCATTATTTGCTTGAGCCAGTGCGATAGTAGGCAAGTTGCTTGAATGTCTGCCGTTGATATAAATAACACTTCCCTTTGGTATTGTGCTGCCTGAATTGTTAAAGACCGCAGTTACTAACCTCGTTGCTGAAACTGCAACCGCTGTACGTATTGTGTAACTCGTTGCCGTTGCTCCTTTTTGAAAGGTTAACGTGCTATCATTTGGTTGAGATACGGAAATTAAAAACGCTCCGGTAGTGTCAATCTTCATACCCCTTGCATAACGCATTGTAGCAATAGTATCCAAAGCACCATCATTATCGGGAAAGTATAAAGTATCTGTAACCGCAGTAGTTGCTTGGTTTTGTTTTCTTAATTGTACCGCAGCTTCACCGGTTGTACCTTTTAACTCAAGCGAAGCAGCATCTAACTTAGCGTAAGTATTTGTACTTCCATCAGTGGCTATCTTTAACTCAGGATATACACCGCCATCTCCATCTATTGTTTTAACATAAAACTCACCACCATTAACGTCTACCTCTTTGATAGGATAATAAATACCACTACCAGTTAAATTCCAATAACCCAATTTAAGCAAACTTGATAAAGCATTTATCTCTATCGTGTTGGTTGTAGTCGCTCCGGCATCCGTTACTTGTTGCAAAGTAGGAGTAACGTCAGAATCCTTAAACGCAAAGTATTTAGTTCCGCTTTTCCAATAGTAAACCGTGTCATTGGACTTTGTTAAACTATCTACCTTTTGATTTATTCTATTACTTAAACTCGTTGTATCTGTACTGCTACCACCGCTCACTTGCGACCAAGTTTGCGTCTTAGGATTGTACGTGTAAAATCTATTGTTGCAGCTGTCAAAAGCAATAGCAGCTTTCTTGGTAGGAAGCACTACGCTCTTTAATGTAGGTACTCCGCACACGGTAGGAATCTGTAATGTAGAGTCAAAGTTCATACGCTTAGCTTCATAGCCGTACTGCGTCATAAGCTGATACACCTGACCTTTAACAGACACACTAATAAACACCAACAAAAAGAATAACAGTTTTTTCATTTTATTATTTTATGTTACCGGATAATCACAAGCACCATAGTTACTAATCAACTGAGCGTTACAATTAAACGTAACCCCTGAAATATAGTCCTCGAATTTCTCGCTTAAAGCATTCCACGTTAACTGATTTTCAATGATATACTTTGAATCACCTCTACGCAACCAACTAACCACGTCGTTTGCTATCAAGTGCATATCGTTAACTACCTCCGTTTCAAACTCACCCTCTGCTCCGCTTTTATCTAAAAACCAAAAGTTAATAGTGTAAGTCAATGATCTATTCGTAGCAAAAAAGCCGGTATTAATAGTAAAGCACGCTACTGGATATTCAGGTTGCGTGTCTTTATTTAACCACTCTAACGGACTGTTGAACATTACGGTCTTTATCATTGGGTGTGCTTCCAACTTTGCCGTTATGTCCTCCACTACTTCTTTGTAAGTCATTATTAAATTTTTCTTTTACCTTGTCGATGTAGATTTTTTTGTATCCTTTAGACATATAAAAATGTAAATAATTCGCCTGCTTCGGTAACATCACCAGTGGGCAAGGTTACGGTAGTTCCTACTATTTGTATTTTGTTAGTGTCAGCCGTAGCCGTTGTAGTTACGACCTTAGTCAATCCTGACCTTGTTACAGACAGTACAACCTTATTTTGAATAGCCGCAATAGTAAACGTACTAAGTCCGGCAGTGGCCGTGTAGTATTCGATTTTTGGATTCTTATACCCACTCGCACTGTTAACATATCTCGGGTTTTTAGGAGCAATGGCATCCCCCAAGTAAATAGGACAAGTATACGCTTTGTCTTCCGGTAAAACGACATCCCAACCGCTACCAGTATTTATGTACTCGTAAAAGTTAGCGTAGTTCTCTTGGAGGTATCTGATCATCCGAGTATTGTAATACTCAGCCATTGACTTGTACTTGGACTCCAAAAGCTCTAAATCTGACCGACTCGGAGTATTACTCTCCTCTGCTGTTTTTTGTAGAAACCCTTTACTGAATAACTGGTAACCCATAACCATTGGTAACATAGACATAGTATACCATATCAAAGCGTCTGTTAAATAATCGTCTATTAACTCTTTCTCGTTAACAGTTAGATTGTCAATATCAATAGCCGTTTGTAATCTGTTGTAAAGCGTTGAGCCAAGCACCGGCATTATGTACATATCCTGAGCCACTTTAATCATCGGGAATAACTGTTTCCCATCAATGGCATTGCTCGCACCAGTCCTATCCTTAAAGGTTTGCTCAGTAATAAAAAGTATATTCTTACTCATTAATCTTTCTTTTTAACTATTTGTGAAACCCATTGATGCCGACATTCAGGACTGCGTGTACCATCCGGCTCAGTATACCAACCGCCTTTGCGATCCCAAACCGAGTATCCTAACCGCTCAGAGATAGCTTCTATTTGTGCCCTGCTCCATACTCTCGTCTTACTAAGTTCAATCATCTTACGGCAGAAAGGTCTTGATGTAGAAAGGTCAGCGTCGCTAAACCCCGGCTTCCACTCATACGAGTAACGAATCATCAATGTAGCTAACTTTTTGCCGTATATGTTTGTTTCACTTAACGGCTTTAACAAACTTCTCTCGATCTGCTTATCCGGCCCGATCTTGGTTACTTTCTCTTTGATAATACCTTTATCTTTTAACTCCTCGATTATCTCGTTAATAACGTCAATGCTTTCGCCTAATGTTTTGGCAATAACATCGGGAGTGATAAATTTTTGTTCACTAATCAACTTAGCGACCTCACCCTCTAATCTTGTTAACTCAATCTGCTCTGCGTAGAAATCTCTCGCCTTGCGTGTCCTTAAAATAACATAGTCATCTCTGTTATCACCAGTATTGGCAAACTCTTGAATTAACCGCTCGTCTTTATCCTCACTGAACTTTTGTATCTCATCGTCGGTTAAAGGATTGTCATCAATACCTAAGAAAGCGTTAACATCGGAATCACTTAAACCAAAGCCATTACGAAGCATCAAAGCTGCCTGCTCTTTCGTTAGCTTGCCGTTGCCGTAGTTTCTGACTATTCTCATTATGTTCTGATACTGCCGACCGCTCAGATTCTTAATAGCATCGTTTTGCAGCTTCTCCTTATTTTCTATAACTGCATTAACGTCTACTGAGCCATCAGCCGTAGCTTGTCCGTTTAACGGCTCTCTACCCATTAACTCACGAATCTCGTCTTTTGTCAAATTCTGAGCCATTATGCCCTCTGTAAATTCAAACTTCAACGGCTCTACCGGCTGAATCTTAAACTCGCCTTGCTCACCTTTCATATTCCTGAACTTGGTAAAGATTGCATTAAACTCGCCTTGTCTTTCTGATACGTAGACATTGTTGAAAATCTCGTAAGCATCCCTAATCTCACTACGACCGCCTAACTGTCCCTCAGTTTTTACACCGAAAAGAATTGGACTGATAATTTGATGTGCGACAAAAATCTCTTGTTGGATAAGGTTATTGACATTGGTGAAGTCCTCTTTTGTCAGCATCGACGTACCCAAGTCCGTTATCTCTGCGTTGTTATCCCTTGATGGGTTAAACATAATAACAGTACGTCTGCCCTCGCTACCGGTAAACTTCTTTAAGATACCTCTCTCTACCTCCTCTTTTTGCTCGTCGGGAGGGTTACCGTTATTTAATTGCACCAACTTACTACCAACCCAACCTTGCTTCGCATTGCCTAAGATATGCCTTGACACCTGAATATCGGCCTCAATCATATTCAGACCTTGAATATAGCTTGGTACTGGATAGTAATAAGAACTCGGATTGTATTCTTTGTAGTAGAAAATTTGTGCTCCGTATGGCTCTGCCGGATTGAACGCCTTATATTCTCTCGGTTTCTCTCTTGCATCTTTCCAGTCATTCTTAACGTAAAAAAGTTTCATATCTTTTGAAACCCTTACCTTATGAAATTCTATATGGTAAATCTCGCTAACCTGACCGATACGATTGTAAATAACTTGCAGGTAAAAGCCACGATATAACTCGTCATCTTTTACGCACCGCTTTAATACGTCATTCCAAGTATCACCTTTACTATTCGCCTTGCCTGCATCCTCAAACCCTTTACCATAGACATAGTTCGCTTTACTTTTAACAAGCGTGCCGTGCTTAGGACTTTCGTTATACAAGCCGAGCAAATACTCAGGGTAGTCGTTATCCTTGCCGAACTCAATCCAACCCTTGCCTTTCTTCTCCTCGAATTTAGGCATCTGTGCTTGGTCGAACTTTATTTCTATAAGTTTATATTCGCTCATCCTTGATATGTTTTGAAAGTATTATCCTGCTCGTCGTATTTGTCAGGACTGAAAGCAGTACCGTGAAGATACAAAAAACCCTTGGCATCTGACTCACCAGTAGGAATTGTGGTATCGTCATTTTGTGCCCAAAATTCATAACTGTATAATCCTGCGTCGTAATCACTTAAATCAATAGTGTCAACAAGTACCTTAGAATAACGATTGGTAGTTAAAGGTAAAGCAGTGTAAAAAGTAAACTCAATACCAGTCAATCTATTTATACATTTCCAATACAACCAAGTAAGGTCTTGAGCAAACTCTCCCAAGTTTACGTAAGCGTATTGACTCGCACTATTTTTGTTTAAATGTATCATAGTAAAAAACCCCACCCTTACCGGGCAGGGCTTTATTTATTAACCATTGAAAAAGTTAGGCAGTACCGTTGTTCTCCAAAGTAGCCGCAATGTTAGCAGGAACTACTAAGAAGTCCTCACGCTCGTCAGATGTAAAGGTCATCATATAGCCGTTACGGTCTCCACTGGCAGTACCACTACCGCTCTCTGTTGTAGTTAAGGTCAGACCAAACTCTACACCGAACATCCGGTAAGTGCCATCCATTTCCTTAGTTACAAACGTGCAGCGATTTTTAGCCAACGTGTTAACCAAGTTTCTTACAGTAGCTGAACGGCTATTGACCGGAAACATAACTTGATGCGTGTAGAAGATAGTGCCGTTCTCTACGCTTGAAGTGATAGCGTTAGAAGTCGAAGCAGTACCACGTGGCACTTGAATCTTGTAGAACTTCTTACCGCTTACTTTATTCAAAGCAGATACAGTGCCGGAAGCACTTGTAACGGTTGAGTTACCGGAAGCGTCGTAAAGGTTGCTGTTCTCGATAACCCAAATGGTCTCCACACCGCCTACCGACTCACGGCAGTCAATAGTGTATCCAGTTGTAATTGCACAAGGCATTTTTATTAGTTTTTATAGTTCTAAAATATCTCTAAAATATCTCTAAAAAATGGGAGGTTTTTACACCTCCCTTATTTCATTGGGTTAGATAGCAGCTTTGAATTTAACGCATTCGTTAGTGTAAGCTACGTTAATACCGATTTTGAAAGCTACACGGAAACGTACATCGTTATTGTCTTCTGAGTACCACAACTTGTAGTTCATTTCCTCATCTTCGAGGTCAACGGCCATAGCGATGTTGCTCAGAGACATAGCGTAAGCATCACCAGTTCCGTTCAGACCGTTAACGGCTACTACTTCAATGTTTGTAGCAGGCAGAATGAAACTCTTTGCGTTGCTGTCTTGTACGTTAAAGGCAAACATTTTGTCTGCACGATAAGCCAAGATCAACAGACGATACCAGTCATCACCTACGAAAATCTTTGCATCACCTTTAGAAAGTACCGCTACTGGGATAGCTTTGTAGATACCCTCTGTTGCAGCGATTACGTTAGATGATGTGATAGTAGAGATAGTTGCTACACCAGTGTAACCTGAAACGTTAGCATCTACCGGACTACCGCCATCAATCAAAGTAGACAGACCGTCGAACTTATCACCGCCACTGACGCTACCAGTCCAAAGTTTTGTTTCCAACTGAGCAGCGATACGAGCGTTCTTTTTAGCGAGGTAAACGGCTTGGAAATCAGCGTTACCGAAATCTTCGTAAGTGCTTCCGGCTTTAAGTGCCTCTTGTGTGAAGTACGCCTCGAGGTCTTTCGGACAGATACGCTCTTCGATTTTGATTTTACCTACTGTTACAGTACGCTGACTGATAGTCGTTGTACCTGAAGGGTCAAAGCCGCAAGCATCTGTTTGAAAGAATGCGTCAGTGTCCATCAAAGGAATAGCAGCGGCAGATTTTACACCGGGAAGAATAATACCGCCATCTTTTACTAATTGTTGTGTCTTAGCTTCAAATACTGCACTGGTCAACAATGGCTGCACCAGTTGCTTAGTATACGCTGAAAGACCTGAGAAATTGAGTGCCATTTTGCGTTTGGGTTTTTGGGTTTATTAAAAAAGTTGTTGTTTAATTCTTATTTATTTTTTACCGAAAAGAACGTCGTAGTTAAATTTAGGTTTTTCCTCGTTAAAGTTGTTGCTAACCTTTACGGCTTGATCAGGAGTAGCAGTAGGAGTTTCAGCGAGTTTCTGCGTCAACTCAATCAGACCCTCAATCACTCCGTAGGCCTTGTTCAGCTTGGTTTCATACTCAGAAAACTTGTTTTCATAAGCAGCAAACTTAGCTTCGTAAGATGCAAACTTTTGATTAGTAGCAGTTTCAAAAGCTGAGAAAACCTCTTCCATTTTGGCTTTCTTTTTAGCAGCTTCGATTTCTACTTCAACCTCAGTTTCGGCAGGCATAATTTCAAGGATAACACCTTTGTCATCAAGAACAATCTTAGTGCCATCTTCGAGGATATGCTCACCGGCAGGAGCAGGTACACCTTGAATAGTAACAATACCGCCAACTTCAAGGGCAGTAACTTCTACCACTGTACCGTCTTTCAATTTAGCTTCTACCATCTTAACGGAAGCAATGTTTGGGTTAACCATCTCGTCAAATGCGAGTTTCAATTTTGCGATTATTTCTGTTGCTTTCATAAACTACTATATTAATCTTCGGTGATTGTAACATTTAACAGTTGGGATATTTTTTGTAATAGTTTTTCCTCGTTGGTCATTGGCGGCTTTTCTTCTGCATAATCAAATAAACCCTCGACCGAAAAACCTTTGTAGTCTCCGCTCTTGATACCTTTCCAAACCTCTTCATTCTCAACGTAAAAGCTACCAAACCAACTGCCATCGGCAACGTCTTCAAACCCTGCCATTGGTTGGATACCTCTTTTTTTATCTACTATAAAACTCTCAAACATAGTAACTCCGTTAACCGGCTTGTCGTGCATTAAATTAACCTTGCTATGATATTTCTTTTTACTGAATTTAATAGCTATCTTTTTAATTGTCTCTGCACTGAATACGACGTAATGCTCTCCGAACTGGTCGTTATTACGGTATATTTTTTCGCCTGCTATCATTATCGGCCCGGAGATAATACGCTGGTCTTCGCTGACTATCTGAAACTTTTGACTCATTTTCTCTCTGTCAATCTGTTCGAGTTTACGTTGTGCCCACTCAATACCGGCATCACCTCCCCAAGCTAACCACATCAACCTTCCGCATCCATCACCTAACTCTTTCTGCGAGTTCTGACGATGACGCTCAAAAGCTGCCATACGAGCGATAGTATCACGGCTCAAACTTTCACCGCTCGCTAATTGGTTGGCTCTCTCTTTACCAACCGGAGTACCACACTCACCCCATCCGTTCTCCTCTGCCCATCGCAAAGCTATCTTTGCATTCTCGCTCGCTTCTTTTGGGTAGTCGTTGTAGGTTTCAAACTTTAACTGAGTAGGCAAATAGCTTTTAACTTTTAACACGTGCCCATCCATATAGGAAACGTCGTGCTGCATATTTACTAACTTATCAATCTCATTCATTAAGTCCTTGAAGTCATCGACAAGTATAACAACCTCGTCAACTTGCTGAACGGTAGCAGCGTTATTGTTTATTACTTCTTTCTCAATACGAAAGATTGTATCTGCTATCTGAGCCGCAGACCTTACCATACCTTGCTCGTCGACACCGACATTCATACTTACCAAATGGGTAAAGGTTTCAACAGCTCCCGGACACATATCAAAATGCTTCGGCTTATATCCGTAAATATCTAACTCTTGGTTAAACTTATTCTCCCAAGTAGAGTAACAAATGGCCGCAGCTTGGTCTTGGTCTTTGCCCTCGTTTATCTGATACTCGATACATCGAGATATGTACTCGTCTTTGTTCTCGCCTGATTTTGGCTCTACAAACTGCTCGTTAAATACTAAGTAATCACGTTGGATTGCAGGAGCGTCGACTAAGCTGACAAACTCAACCTCGCTCTCATCGTCTATTTTCTCGCTGATTTTTAACTCGTAAACTGGTAACATTGGTTTTTATTTATGGTTATTAATTTAGTTAATTTATTCTCGCTGCTCTGTTTAAGCGTCTTATTCTCTCTTGGTTTCCGCTAACGTCGGACTCGACTACAAACGCTCTTGCCGTAGCCGATGCCATCTGATTAACTTGGTTTTGGTCAAGCATTGTCGTACTGGCTTGTACTGGTATTGGTGCGTTGACCGAAGCATTGACTCCTCCTGATGGAGCAGTTCCACCACCACCACCTTTACCGGGTACTGGCACTGCAAGTATTTTTTTAATGTTAGCAATACCACCGGCAACAGCAAGACCTGCTTGTATGTATGGATAAGCCGGACCGATAATAGAAATCGGGTTTTTTTGTGCGTTCTTAAAAGCAGACCAAGCCGCAGTATAAGTATCAATACTTGCCTGAGCAACTGCTAACGCTTTACCGGCTGCCGTTTCTTTTCCTACTAACTCAGAGAAGCTGCCAAGCATTGCACCTATTTTGCCATAAGCATCCATCTTGGCCTGAAACGCCTTCTCGTCAATTTCTTTTTGTGCCTTTGCAGAATCCTCGGCTATTTTTTGTACGTTGAACTCGTTTATTTGTTGCAGTGATTCTCTTCTTCTATTAAAGACCTCCTGCTTTATTTCTTTATTATTTAATAAAGCGTATAACTTGTCAACTTCTTGCTGATTTCTAACGGCTTCCTGCTCTTGACGTTTTGTAAACTCGTTAGTTTCTCTTAGCATTCTCGCTTGAAAAGCAAGGTCAAAAGTAGCTTGTTCGTTTTGTAGTTCTTTTTGTCTTGCCTCATTATCCTTTGCTTCTTTGTCTTTACGTGCCTTCTCTTCAATAGCTGCTTTATCAAGTAAGTATTTATCATTTATAGCTTTAAGTTCTTTTGCTTTCTGCTCCTCTGTTGCCTTGCTTAATTTCAAAGAATCTTCTGCTGCCTTTTTTTCTATTTCTAATTTCCTTAAAGCACGTGCAGTTTCATCTTGTATTTTTTGTAATTCTATTTCATTATTTAATGCTTTTGTTCTTTCTGCTGATGCTTTTGTTTCTTCTTGTATTTGTTTTCTTTCCTCTTCTCTTCTTTTTTTCCTATCCTCTGCTTCTTTTGCTGCATCTTCACTCGCTTTTTTTGCTGCTTCTTTTCTACGCTCTCGATCTTCTTTTTCTGCGTTAACTTGTTCTTGCTTTACTTCTACCGCTTGCCTATTTATTAAATCCAATCTTTCATTACCTGCTTTTTTTACATCCTCATTCTTTTGTTTCAATAGTTCTCTTGAAGCATCAACAACCTCTTGTTGTGCTTTAATTTCATCTTTACCTGCATCGGCTGCTTTTAAGTTTGCTAATCTATTTTTGTTAATTTCCACAGTATTCAAAGCGGCTGCGGCTGCTGCCTCTGCATAAGCTATTTTCTCGTCAATTAATTTCCTTTCCAGTTTACGGATAGCTTCTGTATTTGCACCACTTGCTTTTGCCATTTCAAGCTGATGTTTTTGAGCCCTTTCAAAAACAATGTCTTGATCTTTCATCGCTTGCTTAAACCTATCCAACTCCTCTTTATTCTTTTTAATCTGCTCTTGTTGTTTCTTAGCATCACTTGCAGATTTAATAAACCAATAAGCCAAAGCACCAATGGCGGCTACCGCAAGCGTAATGGCAGCAACCATTGTCATAATAGGGTTAGCAGCAACCGCCTGATTCCACATTCTTTGTGTTGCAGTGATAATCGTATTAATAATTGGTATTCTTTGAAGTGTTGCGGCTAATGTAGAGAATGACTCTATTGATTGAGTAACGGCATTGATACCGGAAGCCAAAGCCATAGCAGCATTGACTTTCAAAAGAACTTGTTCTACCTCTTTACTCTCACTACCAAATAAAGCCATAGCACCTTGCACGGCTGCAATACCACCTGCAATACCACCCAAAACACCCATAACTGCGTTGAATGGTGCGGCAGGATCCATTGCCTGAGTTAATCTATTCGCTGCTTCAATTTGTCCTCTTAGACGTTGCACTTCCGTAGCGGCTTGTGCTGCCTCTGCTGATCCCTCGCCAAACTGATTAATCATTTGAAGCAATCTGTCGTTAGCAGATTGTATCTGACCTCTTAATTCAGACATTGATTGAATTGCCTGACTACTGTCTACTTGTACCGTTACCGCTGCTACTTGTTCTGCCATTGCTATTTATTTTTAATTGTATATTCTTAATTCAAAAGAAGTAAAATTCAATATGTCATCACCGCTCGCTGTTATGCTTATAGTATCCTCGTCTTGTCTGTTTGCGTAGATAGGACTTGTATCGGTTTGCTGAATCATTATGAACGTCTTGCCCTGACTTAACAAGGTATCACTAAAATTCAATCTGTAATCACCTGCCGCAGTTCTTACCGGAGTTACAGTCATTCCGGTAGTATTCTCTAATTCTACAAGGTCAGGATCATCCCCTCCGCTTTGGCTGATTAACATTATTAAGGAAAGATAACCCTGCGAAGTAGTCCAACCGCCTGCACCATAAGCCAACGTGCTACCAGTGTTACCGGTAATGTCTATGAAGTTGCCCTCAAACTCGTCAAAGTATTTTATTATCATAAATTCAAATTGTAGGTTGTATAAATAACTCTCAATAATTCAACCTCACATATCTCGTTCTCGCTCCAGTCCTTTATTTTAGTCAACCGATATAATACTCCGTCAATGTAAACAAAGCGGCCAAAGTCAAGGTTAAAAATATCTTGCTGCGTCAGTTTCATTTTACAAGTCAGTAGCCGTGAGTCCTTGTCTGTTATCTCTGCCATATACGGAGAGTAGTAAGCGTTAAAGATATTGTTAGACAAAGCACCGGATAACAAAGTAAAATAAAGTTCTTTCGTTGCTCCAAAGTTTATATCGGCAGCCGGAACGTCAGGATCGTCTAAATGTCCGGCATAAGGATAAACAGTATAAGTGCCTAACGTGTTAGGGATATTAAAAACATTGGTAGTTGAATTGTATACTTTCCACGAAGCCACGTCTGTAATCTTTTTGGCTTGCAGTATACGTATGTTGTGTTCGGTTGTTTCCTCTACGTTATTGTTCTGCTTAAAAATTGTACTAACAATTTTATCCTCGTTCTGATAACCAACCAATGGAGTAGCTGAAAAGATAACCTCTACACTATCCGTTTCTTTTGCGAACTCTAAGTTATTGTCAAAGATTCTGTCTCCATAACCCTCAGCGTATTGCTTCCGATACTTCTCGTTATAGAAGTCGTTATCTTGTTTATACTTGAACTGATAGTACCGAGCGTTAACCTCAGACATCGGTTTAATCTTTAACACTTGCGACCTATCTAACTTGTTAGTCCAGTCCTGATAACTGGCTCGGTCTAAGTCGTAGAAATCCACATACGGCTCAATGACCAAGTGCTTTTCTTTATACTTGTCCTCGGTAACCATTAAATTAAATAGCTTAATAACAGAGGCAAAGAAATCTTTTTGCAGTATGTTAGCAGGTATCGTGTCCGATACGGTTACCGTTTCGTTCAATGTAATAGCCGTGAAAGTTGGCTTATCTGAATCCACCGTTACCGAGTTACCGGTGAATGATAACCTAACTATTGAAGCACCAGAGTAAGTGTCAAAATTTATCTTAAATGTATCGTTAGTATTTAAGGTAGCAACAAAAGAAACCTGCATTGTGAAACTCTCGGAAGTATAATTATTACCGATGCCTCCTACCGTTGCAGGTATTGTGTTAAAAAATATACCGCCTGCTGTGTTACCCTCTACATACAAAGAGCCGTTTTTGTAAAGGTTGAATCTTCCTATACCGCTTCCGCTTATTGGCTCGAATGGTAAAGTCCAACTACCAACAAAGTTGCAGTTAATAGTACCGTTAAATGTAGTCGCTCCGGTGTAAGTAAACGTCTTACTGTCCGTAGTGGTAAAGCTACCGAGTACCTGATTCCCCAAAGTTATAGCGTTACCTCTGTCTACCGTACTTGTCGGACTGGCTGAAAATATCCTATTTCTTTTTACTTGTAGCCGTGTCTGATTGTTAGGAATAATCAACCGCTTAAAAAAGTCAGTATCAAAAAAAGCACTCTCAAACGTATAACCGGCATCGGTTATTATCTTACTAATATATTCTCTAACAAATAAGGCAGGCCGAAAGGCAGTAAAGTAATAGTTTCTCTTTGAGAATAATGGGTTTGTCGGACTGCTCACATTTCCGTAATCAATCAAAGGATAATAGTACCCTTGTCCTGCATTGGCACTATCCCAACTATTCGCAATGTTAGTGATGTTATAGGTATGGTTGTAAGCTGAGAAGTTCAGGTCTGTTAATTTCTTTGCACCTAATTTTGAAACAAAGCCGCCTAACTCACCAAACAAAGCTACCTCGTACTCTATGTAATCCCCATCGACAATAATCTCTAACAGACGCAAAGTGCCTTTCATTACCTGAATGCCATCCATCTCAATCCGTGCCTTTGCTGACTTGGAAGCGTTAAAGTTATACGCAAGGTTTCTGTCAGAGTCGACTGTAAAGTTAGCGTTACCCACCTCAAAGATATTACCGAGTAGTCGGTTATTGGTATTCGTACCGGGCAGGACTATCGTCTTACTGAACGAGGTAGTTTTACTATCTAAGTTATTCAGGTCATCGACCGAATAGGTTAACTGGTTAGTAAACCCTTGATTGACGTCTAACTCTTGGTCTTCTATGAATATCCTTGTCATCGTTGGAATCCGTTTCTTTTTTGGTTTAACTCAATATCAACTACTAATGGCTTCAAGCTATCAATCTTTTGAACTACATAGTCATAGGTAGTTGCTGCTATTGTTACCGGGTAAAAGTCGCTCTCATACTCAAAGTAAATAATTGGAGCAGTAACCAACTCGCTCAGCCAAACATAATCTTGGTCAATCAACAAGTCAGAGGTCAGCTTGTACATCCAGTTGAATTTAGATGCATAGTTAATCTTTGTTTCGTGATAGACATTATTAGTATCGTAATACGTTACCTCAGTATTGGTAAACCGTTCAGGAAGTTTCTCGTATGTCTTACGCTCTATACTCATACTCAGCTTGCTTGCCTTGCTGAATCGCATCGTCTCATACATTCCGTACTGGTTGACAAAGTGCAGACAGTATGGAGTGTACCGATGGTCGCAGTCAACGTATACCGTAAACCACTCCGAGAACTGCGAGGTCGTTTGATTTTCAATCCTTACCTTGTAGTAATTGGTAGCCGAAGTAACTACACTACTCCCTGCCGAAGTATTAACCGCAGCCGTACCAATGTCTAACTGAACGTATCCACTTGCCGAGTAGGTACTTGAATTACCGGAAGCGACAAGCGTGTTATTCCCATCGTAGGTTTGGTAGTTCAGTCGTATCGTACCGCTGCCCTTGTATGGGATATACAAGTGTTCACCTATTCCTATCTTACCAACTTTCTTTCTATTGGTCATATAGTTATTGGCATAAACAGACGTAGTGCTTTGCTTACGGTTAAATAATGGAGGCCGCCAGTTATACGCAGTTACGTTACCGCTTGCTAAGTTCAATGTAGTAAGTCCTGAATAGTCCTCGCCTACACGAATGTTATAGGTCAACGAAATCTCACCGCTTGCACTTGGTTGCTTTATGAATACACCAGTACCGGTCGGCTCAAACCAACTAACTGAAAACTCGTTACGCACTACGGGAGCAGCGTCAAAGTATCCTCTGCCGGTTGTAGGATCAGGGAATAACTTTACCCTTACAAGCTGAGTGTTTCCATTGTAAACGTCAAATACATACTTGAAGTCGGTCTGTCCTGAGTTGTCTGAATAGGCAACGTGCCACAAAGAGTCCTGAACTCCTACCTCACCGCTTGGACTTATTAAACTGGTTATGCTCATACTGTTCTGTTGTTTATATCTTCCAAATTAATTTTAACCATAATAGCTACAACCTCTGCACTTACGTCTACGACTGTTACATCTAAATCTTTGAACACACTTTGATACGACTTATCAAAGTATGGGTTAGTTTTTATACCGTATTTCTTAATCATCCAAACTGCTCTATTAACTGCTTTGTCTAATGGGTTTGTGTTTTGACTTATTTTTTTAGATTTTCTCTCTACACCACCATAGGATTTTTCTGTTTTAGTTATCTTACTTTTACCCTTTGCACTTTGTAGGTATGTTCTTATTGATTGTCTTCCCTCGTCGCTCATACCTTTTGTCTTAAACTGATAATCAGAAGTAGGAGCATTTCGATCACTACCCCAACCCTTAACACCCTTGTTCGGAAAGTCGTAATAATATGGCAGTTTAATTACTCTTGCATTTTCATAAACCTCAACCTCTGCCTTGTCTACTAAATTACCTCCGGCAGCAACACCCATTTCATTATAGTTGTTCTTTAATTCAACAAGAAAATCAGAAGCATATTTATCAAGTATGCTATTCATCAAATCATACTGAACTTGTACCTCTGCGTTCTGAGTCAAAAAATCAGTGGCGAGCAATCTTGCTTGTGCTTCTCCTATATTGTAACTCATCCTCTTTGTTCTTTTCTTTTATGTAAAGTAAATCGTTTAAAAATTGTCTGGTAGGTAAACCCCATACTGCTTCAAGTGGGATGCTTTCCAATTCAGATACCATTTTGGCAGAGTAAATCCATCCGAAATACTTGTTAAAAGTTCCATTGCTTTCAGAAACTCCGCCCTCTTCTCCATCGGTAACTCCTCTATCAAATAAGTGCTTAAACTCTTCATTGATTCTTTGAAAACTATGTAAAAAAAAACCGCTGCTTGATACGCAACCTTAAATT
>Ga0315906_10001675_pt1 | contig 32432 bp, 22 predicted proteins | sample LakEriMetagenome_4_FD_203526 | JGI IMG/M metagenome (GOLD analysis project Ga0315906, IMG submission 203526) | Freshwater fungal communities from buoy surface, Lake Erie, Ohio, United States - Buoy 2 MA122 | ecosystem: Environmental > Aquatic > Freshwater > Lake > Lake biofilm | place: USA... | reverse complement strand
AGAACCACCATTTCCTCCGGATCCTCCAGAACCTGTATACAAGCAGGACGCCGTTCCACCTGTTTCATTTACCTGTCCATGCGCAATATTTATGTCGCGACTGCAATTGAGTCCGTACCCAGTTGCCGGGCCTCCGCCACCGCCACCGGCGATGAGGTAGGGAACTGATCCTGAATTTAACACTACAAATGATCCTCCGCCGCCGCCATTTTCGTTACCATGCGGATCACTGATGGTCGATCCCGTTTGACCTTTCTCGCCAACAAGAATGTCAAATACATCTCCGGGGTTAACCGTGAAATCACCCTTCATTCGCGCTCCCAATCCACCAGGCAAACTATTCAATCCGCCACCGCCACCTTGAGCGCCAAAGGCCTCTATGTTAATTTGCGAAACACCCGCGGGAACTACCCATTGCTGCAAGGAACCGGTATATTCAAAACTTACACTACTTTCAAAGTTAACGCCGGGAGGAATGCTATAACAGTTTCCGCAAGCGTCCACTAAATACTTACATGAACCATCATCGCAGTTGGCATTCGCATCGAAATTACATGCTGCAGGATCGTTACATCCCGCCGGCAAACAACTTCCGTCATCTACGCTGGCATTAGGATCGTAGTTGCAGGCAGCCGCATCGGTACATCCTTCCACATACGGAAGCAACTGGCAACCGCTCTCTTCCACAAGGAAAGTTCGGGTGTAGCCAAAACCACCGCCATTATTGCTGTTGGTCCAAGTGTTCCAGTTTATGTTAAAATACCAACCTTCACTAGGGATGTACAGCGTCATTTCAAAATTCGGATTTTGCAGATTGCCCCGGAGGTTATTTCCCGTCTGGGCAGCAGACCTGAAATTGGTAAACGTATTCGGAGAGTCATAATTACCCGCCTTCCACTGGGTATTACTCGGGTATCCACAACAATTTTCCGGAGCATCAACACCCACGCGGAAAAGGGTTCTCCTGTTCCCTCTGGAAAGGCGATAGTCCGGACTTATTTCATCATATACCGAATTGTAATCTTCGTAATTATCTTTTTCAAAATCCACTACCAGCGGACCCTGATAATCACAGATAAGTGCTAAACAGTTACCATCATCAACTACCGCTTCGGGGTTATAGTTATATGCATTCGGATTTGTACAGCCCGATATACACTCCGCTCCCGGCTCTACACAATTACCGCAGGCATCCTCTACATTATCTCCTCCACATACACCATCGCAGTCTACGGTGTAAAAACAATCGCCACCGCTACATACAGGAGTAGCATCATAATTGCATGCGCCTGGATCAGTGCAGGATGGCTGAATACAGGAATCATCCAATAAATTGGCTGCCGGATCAAAATTACACGCTCCCGGATCGGTACAGCCCTGAACTGCTGGAACCTCCGTACAACCCGACTCTACAGGAAGGAAAGTACGGGTATAGCTAAATCCGCCACCGCCATTGGAGAAGGTCCAATTATCAAACTCAACTTCGAAGTAAGCACCGTAATCAGGTAAATACATCGTCATTACAGGCGTTGGTCCGTTCAAAGAATACCTGGGACCTCCGAATCCGGATTGATACACAGCATTTCTCCAACTTGTGAATGCATTCGGTGAATTATATCCCCCCCATTTCCACTGTGTATTCGCAGGTGATGAAGGATGCTCGTGATACCCTTCTTCGCTGATATTAATAAGACCCCGGCTATTATCCCGTGTAATCTTAACGTCCGGGGCAATTATATCCTGATTTTGAGGCAGATTTGGATTAGTGTAGGCTACTTTCGTAAAGCTCACCGAAATCTCTCCATCATACTGGCAATCCAACACTGTGCAGGATCCGTCGTCGGTATTTGCGCTGGGATTGTAGTTAAACGCATTGGGATTAATACAACCCAAACAAACATTGGTACAGGAGCCATCATCGTAGGTCGCTTCCGGATCGAAATCACACGCATTTGCATCCGTACATCCCGGAATCAAACAGCTACCATCTTCCACATTGGCATTTGCGTTATAGTTATCTGCCGCAGGATCCATACAGCCCGTTACCAACGGAACCAATTCGCAATCGCTGGCTTCTAAATTAAGACGGCGTATATAGCGCATTGCTCCACCGCCACCATTATTATACCGCTCACTCCAGTTAATAAACTCAATATCAAAATACAAACCATGGGCCGGCAAGCGCATCGACATTATCGGTGTTCCCTGTGTTTGAAAGAATAAGGCATTTCTAACGTTGGTACCACTCTGGTTTACAGCACTCCGCCAATCCGTGTAGGAGCCGGGAGTGCCGGTTTCTCCCCACTTCCACTGTGTGCCCGTAGGAGGGCCGCAGCAGTTATTGCCAGGAATATCGTACAAAAGGTTTACCGGAGCCCTTCTAATACCTCGGCTTATGCGCACATCCGGCATGATTTCATCATAAACCAATGTCGGATCTTCAAAATTGTTCTTATTAAACTCCACTTCTATTGGTCCTTCATACCCCGATGCGCAATTCAGAACCATGCAGCTGCCATTATCGTAAACAGCATTGGGATCGTAGTTGTAGGCCTCCGGATTGGTGCACCCTCCAAAACAATTTACATTAGGAATAAATGAAATAATTACAGAACCATTTCCGGCATTTTCCCCATCGGTATATGCCGTATTGGCAAATGTTCCAAGGTAGGAAGATCCACCGCCACCGCCGGCACCAAAGGCCGAACCACCGCCGTAGTATCCACCGCCACCACCGGCTGCCTGATTATAATTGCCATCGCCACCTATACCCAGCGACCCCGCCTCAGAAGGAAGCGAACCTCCGGCGCCTCCGGCTCCTGCCGTACCACCAGCACCGGGGGTGTATCCCACATTGGATGAACCCGCGCTTCCCTGTAAGCCGCCATTACCTCCGGCGCCGGCATCAGGACATCCTGTATTACCGCCTCCGCCACCACCGGCTACCAAAATCCTTGATTCTATATCGTCCTCATCAGTACGTATATCCGTTGCTCCTCCTCCACTGCCGGCAAAAGCCCCGGCCAAACCGCCGCCATTATATCCACCGGCTCCTCCCGGCGTTCCTTTTCCGCCAACAAGGATAAAGTACTCCTGACCGGGAATTACAGCAAGATAACCAGACACATACGCGCCGCGGCCACCATCTTCCTGGTTGCCCTGGTTGTAGCATAGCGCTGAGGCGCCTCCCTGAGCACCGCGGGCTTCAACAAAAATCTGGTCTACTCCCGCCGGAACTATAAAGGACTGTACGCCGCCCGTAAAATTGAATTGCTCCACAACAAAGGCGCCACCGTCCACACAATTGCCGCAGGGATCTAAAATCCAGCTGCCTCCGCAATTACCGGCACAGTCGACAACGTAGATGCAGGAGCCATCGTCCGATAGCGCCGTAACATCATAATTACAGGCCCCGGGGTCCATACAACCCGCATAGCACGAATAATCACATGATCCATCGTCGAACTGAGCCGTAGGATCGTAATTACACGCGTTGGAATCAGTGCAGCCGCTGTTAAGCGCCGCGGAAGGATAAGCCTTCATCGCGTCCAAAGACACGGTACAGGCTCCGGGACTGTACGACGTAAGACTATACGCCTGGCCACTGAAAGGGGCCAAAAATCCCACTAAAGCAATGAAATACAATACTTTACGCATGGTTAATTGGTATGTTAGTGAATGGTCAAGGTTAAATGACAGCCCTAAAGTTAATAAACCCCGAACAATTTCCTAACAGTTGTTAATTTTTTCGAAGAAAAGGGCTTTAGAAGAAAACTAACGATAGCCGCTTCCCGGCTCTTCATGATACATGGACAAATACGACTCATAGCGCGATCCGGCAATCGCCCCCGTTTCAACAGCATCAATAACAGCACAGCCAGGCTCATTGAGATGAAGGCAATTCTTGAAACGGCACGAGGGCAAAAGAGCAAAAAATTCCGGGAAATAATGGTGCAGCTCCGCCCTCGGCATATCGACTAATCCAAAACCTTTTATACCCGGCGTATCAATAAGATTTGCGCCAAAACTCAGATGGTGCATTTCCGCAAAGGTGGTCGTATGGGTTCCCTTCGAATGATATTCGGACACAGGGGCTGTGCGCAATTCGAGCATAGGGTCCAGCGCATTCGCAAGGCTTGATTTACCAACACCGCTATGTCCCGCCAGAAGGCAAACCCTTCCCTGCATAGCCTTTTTCAACTCAGTTAATCCCTGTCCACTTCGCGCCGAAACTCGTAGATGGGGATATCCCGCCAGATCATACGTTTGCTCCCACGATTCCAGTAAAGGCAGTTCGGATTCATCCAAGAGATCTACCTTATTAAACGCAAGCATGGCCGAAATTCCATAGGCTTCTGCATTTACCAGCACACGATCAGCAAATCCCCTGCTTGTAGGCGGCTCCTTAAGACTTACCACAAGAATCAACAAATCGATATTACTGGCAAGCACATGGGCCTCATGACTGAGATTCACAGACTTACGAACTATGTAATTCGAACGGGGCTCTACTGAAGCGATATAATATCCTTTATCGTCGCTCTCCAAAACCACATTATCCCCCACTGCTACCGGATTAGTGGTGCGCAGTCCCGCTGTGCGCAATTTGCCTCGCAACGTGCAGGATGCCACACCATGCGCATGCCTTACGAGGTAATGCCTTCCGGTAGATTTAAGAACAACGCCTTTCATTTCTCTGCGAAAGTACAGCTCATTTGTATGTGATGAAAGCCTAAAATCCTACTTTTGAGCCATGTCTATCCGGGTAAATAACGTTAGTAAGTTTTATGGTGAGCAGAAAGCGCTCAATCAGATTTCGTTTGAACTAGGTAAAGGCGAAATTGTAGGCTTTCTCGGTCCCAACGGAGCGGGTAAAACCACTACCATGAAAATACTAACCTGCTTTCTTACATCGGATGCAGGAAGTTCGGAAGTTTGCGGGTTCGATGTGCAGAAACACCCCATGGAGGTAAAACGCAGAATTGGTTATTTACCGGAACACAACCCTCTGTATCTCGACATGTATGTTAGAGAATACCTTCTCTTCGTGGCAGGCATATACAGCCTTTCAAAGCCTAAACGCCGTGTAGAAGAAATTGTCGAAAAAACAGGGCTTCTACCGGAAAGCCGCAAGCGAATCGGCGAATTATCCAAAGGCTATCGGCAGCGCGTCGGTCTTGCTCAAGCGCTTATTCACGATCCCGAGGTGCTCATTCTCGACGAGCCCACCAGTGGATTGGATCCCAACCAAATCAATGAAATTCGGGAGCTGATCCGCGAAACAGGACGCGAGAAAACCCTTCTCTTCTCGACTCACATTATGCAGGAAGTAGAGGCGCTCTGCGATCGTGTCATCATCATTAATAAAGGCCAAATCGTGGCAGATCAGCCCGCAGCTGTCTTGCGCAATTTTCAAGGCAGAGCGGGTGCTACCATTGTAGTGGAATTCAACACAGATGTTAGCCATGCTGCCTTATCCGCCTTGCCGGGAGTAACAGAGCTTCGCAAAATTTCTCCTAATACCTGGGAAATTAGTTCACAAGGCACTTCAGATTTACGTCAGGAGGTGTTTCGATTCGCTGTAGATGCTGGATTGGAAGTTCTAACACTAAGTCGGCGGGAAGCTAAGTTGGAAGATGTTTTCAGAGAGCTCACTCAAAACGCACCCTAGGCTTTTTATTTTCGGTTGAACCCTGCACTCATTCAGGGGTCGTAACACCGCTAAGCACCCTCCGACTTCACGATGGCTGCTAACTCCTCTTCCACTTTTGCCCAGTCTTCCATAAGCTTTTCCAACTTCTCCTTTTCGGCCGAGTAAAAACCAAGTGTGCGCGAAGATTTGTCTTTATCAGCATAGTCCATAGCTGCCATTTCACGGTCCAATTCAGCCAGACGCGCTTCACTCTCCTGTATTTCTGTTTCCAGCTTACCGACTTTGGACTTCAATCTCTTCTTCTCTTTTTCCAGCTCCTTCTTCTCCTTGCTGCCGAGACCTCCTGCCGGCTTGTCCTCTGAAACATCCGCGATAATTACTTCTTTTATCGGGACAGCTTGTTTCCGCTGCCGCTCAAATTCCGCAATACTATCAGCCTTTTTCTCCTTGAGAAAATCGAAAATATCTCCACGGAACTCCTTCAATCCGGCCGGTGTAACCTCACGAATAATATTCACGAGCCCCGACAAAAAATCGCGGTCGTGCGAAACCACAATCATAGCACCATCATAATTGGCAAGCGCCTCTTTCAATACATCTTTTGAACGCATATCGAGGTGATTGGTAGGCTCGTCCAAAATCAAGAGATTTACGGGCTTTAGCAATAATTTACATAAGGCCAGCCTTGCCTTTTCTCCTCCCGACAACACTTTAACTTTCTTCTCTATATCGTCGCCCTGGAAAAGAAAGGCGCCCAATAAAGCCCTGATCTTAGTCCTAATCTCTCCTTCCGCCACCTCATCTACCGTCTGAAATACCGTCTTTTCCCCGTTAAGTCGGTTGGCCTGATCCTGAGCGTAATAGCCTATTTCCACATTATGCCCTGGAATAACTTCGCCCTCGGACGCCAGTTCAGCGAGCAAAATCCGCGTGAACGTGGTTTTTCCCACCCCGTTCTTTCCTACTAGGGCTATCTTCTCCTGTCGGGCAAGGGTGAAATCCACCTTGCTGAACAACTGTTTTTGTCCGAAATTCTTACCAACTCCGCGAGCCTCCAAAACGACTTTTCCCGATCGCGGAGCCGGAGGAAAGCGAAAATGAATTGCTCCGCTTTCGATGTCATCAGGATCGATTCTATCGAGCTTGTCAAGTTTCTTAATCAAGCTTTGCGCAAAAGATGCTTTGCTGTTCTTAGCGCGAAACTTATCAATAAGTTTTTGCGTGTCCTGAATATATTTCTGTTGATTCTTGAACGCCTCCATTTCACGCTGAAACTGTTCTTCCCTCAAAACCACATACTTGCTGTACGAACACTTGAAATCATAAATGCGCCCTTTGGAGATTTCGATGGTTCGCTGCGTTACGCGGTCCAAAAAAGTCCGGTCGTGCGAAATTAGCACCATGGCTCCTGAATAGTTCTGAAGAAAGCCTTCCAGCCACTCGATAGACTCAATATCAAGGTGATTGGTAGGCTCGTCCAACAAAAGAAGATCAGGATTCCGAAGAAGCAACTTGGCCAGCTCAACACGCATCTTCCAACCGCCGCTAAACTCGCGCATCTGCCTGTCAAAATCCTTTTCTTCGAAGCCGAGTCCCAGGAGTACTTTTTCAATCTTAGCCTCTACCTGAGAAGCATCCATAAAGGCCAGCCGATCATTTAAATCGTTGAGCTCCTCAATCAAGTCATGATACGAATCACTGGTAAAATCATCTCTCTCGCCAAGTTCTTCGGTTATTCGAACAATGCGAGCCTCCATCTGCTTAACTTCATCAAAGGCCTTCCGGGCTTCCTCAATCACTGTGCTATCTTCACGGTGTTCCATTTCCTGCGGCAGATAGCCGGTGCTCAGCTCTTTCGGGCGTGCTATGCCTCCCGAAGTAGGCTGCACGATTCCGGCAAGGATTTTAAGCAGAGAAGACTTACCGGCACCGTTCTTTCCCACAAGACCTATTCGGTCTTTTTTGCCGATAAAAAAATCGATTTCTTCAAACAGGGCGCGTTGCCCATAAAATAAACTTAGTCTAGAGGAGGTAATCATAGCGACGGCAAAGATACGGCCATGATTTCATTTCGGATGAACCCATATTACTTTCCTGAGTTTAAGTCGCCCATTGCACGCTATTTCCAAATAAAAAAAGCCCCGAAAAACCGGGGCTTTAGAAGAATTAGAGTGTCAAAAATTCAATAGTTCCAAAGATCGTGCTCTACTTCAAACAAATCCTCCTTCACGCGATCTGCCTCGAGGAGTGCATCCATTCCCAGTGCATACGAAGAAATTGTTCTGTCGTAAACATTGGTTTCCTTAGTAATATAAGAAGAGAACATACGCTGCTGAAAGAGATCCTCGAACGTTCTTCGCTGCGCGTCGTTTTGACGATTGTATACATCCGCATTGGCAAAAACATACCGACATTCCGGAAAGTACAGCCAAAATAACACTACATAACCACGCTTTTCACCCTGATCGGTGATGTCTTCTTTCATTGGTGCTATCCCGATAATGCGGACGTATCTTTCTGATCGTTGCTTATCGAAAATCCAATCCTCTTTTAATGCATATTGAGTTATTGTTTCACTCTGAATCGGCTCAATTGTCTCAACCTCTTCCCATTCCTCCGTTACAAGATTTTGGCGGCGGCGTATCACCCTTGGGTTTAGCAATGAGTCGAGTTCGTTTTTCTTAAGTTCATACCGAAACTCGTCATCATCGTTGGTAGGGCCGAGGCCATAAGCCGTTAACGAACCTTCAACCGTAAGGGCTTTCTTTATAACATTAAAGAGGCTGCTGCGATCTTCGATATCCTCTTTGGGATAATAAAAGGCGTGATTCATCTTCTCCCGCAAATCCATAACTCGCCATATACGTTTCGTCCACATTACATCAGCTTCGCGCAAATGGGGGTATGGAATAACTCTCTTTGTAGCATTATGCTCTTTAACATAGGCTCCATCAAGAACCGTCTGAAGTTGTGCTTCAACTGAAGCGACAAAAAGCAACACCCAAAGCGTGAGGAAGATGCCCTGTTTCATAATTCCGGATTTAGGTTAATTTAAGAGTTATATTACCAACAGTCCTGGTGGATCCATCAGGCATACCCACGACAATTTTTTCCAAGTATATCTTTTGACCTGTACTAACCCTTTTCAACATAGCTACCATTTCCTCGGTAAGCGCATTGCTGCTGGATGTCTTTTCTATAACCTGTCCATCCCGAACAAACACCATGGAGAAACTCTTAACTTTCACTGAGACTTCAAAGTCAAAGTTTTCCATCTTGGCGATAACTCCGGCAGCGATAACCGCATCTGCCTTAGCTACAGTATTGTCGCTGGGCTTCTTCCCGGCAAAAATGGGCACCGGATCCGGAATTGGCTTTACACGAAACTGCTTGTCACCCATCTTCTGGGTAGAACCATCAGGCATGGTAGCACTTACCGAAATAACCGCTTCTTTATCCGAACCGGGTTCAACGATAAATCCACCTGAGGCTGCATCGGCCTTAATTCTATGATTTCCACTGATGGTTACCTTCAGTTTTTCCTGAGGAATACCGGGTACCGAAACCTCCACCGGATTGGGAAGACCACGATAAAAAACATTCATTCTTGTCGGCGACACCACCAAAGCGGGCTCAGCAACCGTAAACGGATTCACAATAAATTGATACGGTTCCTTTTCTCCGGTTAGGCCTTGATACATAATAACGCCTTTAAAAGACTTTTCGCCTAGTCCCAGAGAAGAAGTTGCGATACGTAGCTTACCAAGACCGTCTTTGCCTATGCGCAGCGGCTTCGCTCCCTGATCGGGAGAATACGGCGCAGAATCTCCTTCTGCACGTAAATTACCCGAAACATAAATGTCAGGAACCTTCGTTGCATCATACGCAGCTAGCAATACATCTGCTCTAAAGCTATCGCCGCGAAGCACATAATTGCTCTCCGGAATAACAAGGGCCTTCAGATTGGTAAATTTGTATGCTTTTCCTTCGATACCTGCATTAAGCTCTGTAAGCATGTCTGCTCTGGCATTTTCGACATCCACCTGTAAGCGGGTAAGAGTAGTAATTACCGCAGCCATGGGAACGTGAAAGAAGTTTTTGGTTTCCCATAATACTTCTTGCTCATCTTCAATTCCGTTCGGAAAAGTAAAAATCGTATCTATTGCAGCCTTGAACGCATCCGACGGCAGCCATTGCTTACCGGTAACATCAGTTGTGCTTATAGATTTCAAAAAAGCACCATACTGCTCCAACTTCCCACGCAGCTCATTGGCCGTAAAAGGACCTTCCTTAGGCTTCTGCGGAGCAGAACCTACTAGGAGCGCAGTATTATTTTGGTTTTCATCCGGCTTTTTGATCTTTTCCTTATCGTACATAGAAATCGCCTTACCATCAGCCATGAATCCTTCGAATCCATCGCCTGTAGCATTACCGAGGTGAGAAGCAGCCATTACCCTCGCCTTCATCTCCTCAATGTAAGCAATAAGTGCGTTGGCTTGTTTCTCCACTTCTAGTGCCTTGTCGTAGAAGGGCTTTACCTTTTCCTTATCGGCCTCATACTTCGAAGCAAAGTCAGTCAATGACGCCATACTCTTTCCCAAGAGGGTAGATTTTGTCGTTTCAAGACCGGCATTTACCGACTTGAATGCATCCAATACATCTTTGGAGATGTTCATCGCCAAAAGAGCAGTAAGAACGAGGTACATCATACCTATCATCTTCTGCCGGGGGGTCTCTTTACCGCCTGCCATTTTTTTCCAGGGTTAATGGGTTAGTAAACAGACCTTACGAATTCTGGTTGCCGCCGCTCATGGCATTCAACATGTTGCTGTACACCGTATTGAGCGTGCGCAGATTTCTTGCGAGTTCCGCGATGTTTTCTTTATACATGCGAGTATCGTCCACAGAGCCTTGTAGGTTTTCCAACAACGTTGAAATTCCGCTGTAAAGCTGTCGGCTCTTTTCTAATTCCTGCAGCTGTAATTCGTACATGCTATTGAGGGATGAAAGATTTTCGGTCATCCTGCGCAGATGGGCACCGGCGCTTTCGCTGTCTTCCCTGTGCGAAGTTAAACCGACAAGACTTTCTGAGGCCGAACGGTAAGTATCGGTAAGTTCTCCTACTTTCTCAGAGGCAGAACGCAAACTTCCCGCATACTCTTTAGACGCACTTCCTATATCAGAAATATCGCCAAGATTTTGCGTCTGAACACTTAAATTGCGCATACCTTCTCCAAGACTCGCTATAAGTTCAGGCTCAATTTTGGCTTCGGTCAACATATCATCCAATTGGGCAGTCAAGGACTTGTTACTTTTTTCTTTTTTACCGTGGCCATGACCATGTTCGCCCGTCGCCAATTCAGGATAAACCAAGGACCAGTCTGGATCTTCATGAGGCGGCTCAAACGCCGAAAAGAAAAATATAAGTGCCTCTGTAGACAGACCTATAATAAGAAACAGAGATGCTCCAGGCCAGTGCTCAATCTTAAACATGGCACCGATAATAACTACTGCAGCTCCTATTCCATAGAGCTTAGCCATAAACAATTTCCACTTGCGACTTCCAGGTTTCATGGTTTCTCTTGCTTTATTGGTTTAACTGAATAATTGGGGTTTACAATCCTTGCAGAAGCATCTAACAACTAATTTTCAATTGAAGTCCTTGGGATCAACATTCTTACCACGGCCAAGGAACGACATTACGCAGCGAAATCCAATGTACGACTTCGCAGTATCGCTATACTCAAAAGAACGGGTGCCGGTTTGAATAAAATAACCGATATCCTTCCAAGATCCTCCGCGAATAACTTTACGTTTCATCGAAGGGGGATCATCTTGTTTGGCATAGTAATCGTATTCCGGGCTCATGTCATGGGTAAACTCATACACCGCTTCATCCATTGCGGTATTCGTCCACTCAGCCACGTTGCCTGCCATGTTGTATAGGCCGTAATCGTTCGGAGAGTAGGATCCAATCGGAACCGTGTAGCATCCATTGTCTTCTACATAATCACCCCGCATAGGCTTGAAGTTTGCGAGTGGGCAACCCTGTATGTTCCTCACATAAGGACCTCCCCAAGGATACGGGCTCAAGTCGAGGCCTCCTCTGGCCGCATATTCCCATTCTGCCTCACTCGGAAGTCGGAAGCGCTGAACGAACGTTTCGCCGTTCTTCATTTTCCACTCATTCAAAATTTGGGTTCTCCATGCATTAAAAGCACGTGCCTGACCCCAGGAAACCCCTACTACAGGATAATCGTCGTAGGCCGGATGCCAAAAATACATCTCAGTGAGCGGCTCATTAAAGCTATAGGTGAAATCATGAACCCAACACAAGGTATCAGGATACACGTTGATAACCTCTTCTATTACAAACTGAGAGCGATCACTATGACCCCTTACAGAGTGCAACTGATCAAGCGTATTCACCTGACCGTACTCTTCGTCTTTTCCTGCTTTGCGGGAAGCACCTTTAAAGTCTATCCACCAATAGCGATACAATAGCTTTCGGGTATCTATCTGCCGGCGATTGTAGAAACGATCTGATCCTTGAAGGAAATACTCATCGTAGAGCAAATCAAACACATCCTCTTCATCCCAGGCAATTTCTTCGTCCCAATTAAGCACATACCCTTTGTCAACGAAACGGGATAATTCCTTGCCATCCTCTGTTTCAGCAAAGAAATACCGGTCGTCGTCGTTTTCAGCAAGGGTATTCAGGAATAGGGAATCCCTGACATAATAAACGAACTGACGATACTCGTTGTTGGAGATTTCGTGCTGGTCTATGTAAAAGGCCGGTAGGGTAACTGTTTTAGACCGGGAATTGTGTGCATAAGGAACATCCTGTTCGCTCGGCCCCATTGTGAAGGATCCGAAATGGATGTAGTTCATCCCGTAAGGATTAAATTGCACCCAATCCTCGCGTGGATAAACTCCTACGAGTTCCCCGCGGTTACCTTCGTAGCATCCGGCCAACAGTGCCGCTACGATAAGGAAATAAAGCGCTCTTTTCATGATTTCCAAGTATTAATGGTTCTCCAGGTTAGGATGGAAGGCCATTATCAAACAGGCTATAAACGTCAAACTACGTATATAACTCGCGAATGGTTTCATTTATTGTTACAGGAACCTCGGATTTCCGTGGCTCTTCTTCATCAATTTCTCGATGATGTTGAAACAATACGTCAGCATAATCTCGTGAGATCCGGAACTATAGTTACGTAACTCTGAGGTTGTTGCATCGTAGGAGTAACCGATCCGAACGGTTTGAGGGGCCGTTTCATCTTCGTTATTGAAGCTGTACTGGAAACCCAGCATCGGAGCGATTGCATCTTCTGTGCGGTAGGTAAGTCCCACCCAGAACATGTTATTTATAAGCGCATTTACATTTAAATCAATAATGGCTTCCTGAGCGTCTGTCTTCACTAGAAGATTCGGACGAAGCTTAATCATATCGTTAACAGGATAGGTAATTCCTCCCATCACGTAATAGTGCCTGGCAACCTGCATGCGCAACTCATCCAAATCCTGACCGGTGAGATGCGTTGAGGACAATCCGAGATAGTATTTATCAGCTTTGAACCAATAGGCACCAAAGCTGAGATCTAAGCCTCCCTGAGAAACTGCATTTTCATCGATAGCATCGTCGAGGGCTATAGACTCTATCCCCTGAGGAGGCAACCAATCATTTCCAAGTTTTTTACCCAAATAGCCAAATCCAAGACCTAATCCTAATTTGCTACCATTGCTGAGTCCAAGATGATAGGAATAACTCAACCTAACGGCTGTATTCGTCTCCTGCCCAAGATTGTCGCTGAAAAAAGACAAACCTAAACCGCCACGAACTGCTTTAACCGGACCATGAAAGTTCATTAAAACCGTGGAAGGATTTTGAGCAAACCCACTCCACTGCTCGCGAAAGAATCCGTTCAGGCAATAAGCTCCGTCGGTTCCTGCCACCCCAGGGTTGACTGATAATTTATCGTACATCCACTGCGTAAGCTGGGGGTCCTGCTGCGCACTACCCGCTAGGGCTCCACAGGCGAAAATCGCCGCTATTACAACTCTTTTCATTCGCAAATCCTTGGTTATCAGGTACTTAACTTCTGAACAGTTTGAGTCAGAAGTGGCTAAAATAATTAAAATATCAACTTACCAAAATATTTTCGACAATTCCCTTGCTTCCAAAAGACGGACAAGGCGGACAAGCCGATAAGTTTTTAACATTCTTCCGGGCAATGAAAAGAATGTTTTCCTTTCCAAGTGGTCATGCATCAACTAGCTAAAATCACCACGAAAAAAACTCGAAAGGAAAAATCGAATCGCTCCCTTTAATGCGGTATCTCAAACGAGCTTCTGATAGGTTCTCCACCAGCGATCGGGAAGTTCATCGTTGGTTGCTGTCTGGTAATCACGGTAAGTACAAGGCACCAGATGATGTCGTTCTAATTTGTTTCTCGTGCCCGAAGGAAAAGGAACATCCATCCACCAGCGATCAGACTTATCGCTTTTATAAAACACCAGATTATGACTCGCCAGATCTACAATGTAGCGAGTATACTCTGCCGTATCGCAGGCCGGGTAATCTCCTTTTCGCAAATAAAAGCCTTCCAGAAAATACCACACCAGCTCGGCAAGCAGTCTGGCTCCTGTACCATTCGGATCCAATGCAGGATTGTATTCAAAAAAACCTGCTGCACTGAGTTTATCACTGATTCCAGCATAACGACATAGTGTACAGGCCTCCTGGGCAAAAAGTCCGTTCGGTCTCGCATCCATATTTCCAGGAGCATCAGACGCCCGTATCGCAGCAAAATCAAAGCTGAATATATCGGCATTGCGAATTACCGGCTCCATATCTTCGATGTTGCCACTTACCTCACCCAAACGATAAAGATCGAAGTACATTTTCTCCATTAATTCCAGCATGTCCGGATTAACCAGACTGCGCTGATTAGCGATGTTGGAATAATTAAAGAGAAACCCTGGTTTGTGAAGAATAATTTCATTGAGGTAATTGGAGCTGTTGCACTCAACAGAAGACTTTCCGAAATCCAGCTTATTGTCCACCGTTACCAGATTAACACTATGCTCCATAACTTCATATGCTGCATACATAGCATGCGTCAATTCCTGAGACCCACCGATGATAATTGGCAACACTTTATTCTTGAGCAGGTAGGAACAACTTTCCTTCACCGCAAATAAGGTGTCTTCCGGTGTCGCTCCGGCCTCGATATTTCCCAAGTCCGCAATGCTAAAGCCAGAATCTATTGCCGCCAAACGATAAAATTGCTCGCGAAATACATCGGGAGCTTCCATACATCCCTCGTTGCCCGGAGAACCAACACCCGACTTCACTCCAAAAATTGCTGCTGCCACGCCTTCCAGCGATGGGAACTCCCCGCGATGTAACCGCACATGAGATGCCACACCGGCAAGATTGGACCCCAATGGTAGGGCCACGGAAGTAAAAAAATGCGCTATATCCATTTACTTGGTTTTCCTTCCTTTCTTCGGCGGATTCTTGGCCGCCTCATCGATTAATTCTTTCACCTGAGGCCATTCCAGAGATTCGGGCTGAACTCCTTTAGGTATTTTCACGTTGAGCTTACCCGCTTTGATATACGGACCAAACCTGCCTTTGAGAACCTTCACCTCCGCATCTTCGCTAAATTCCTTAATGGTATTGTTTTCGCTGGCATTTAACTTATTTTGAATAAGCTCCATCGCCTGATCATAATCAATAGAGTATGGGTCCAAGCCTTCCGGAATGGAGGCAAACACCTTTCCCAACTGCACATATGGTCCGAATCTGCCAATGGAGGCTTTTACATCCTGCCCATCACTTTTGCCGAGTACCCTCGGCAGCTTAAATAGTATTAAAGCCTCTTCCAGGCGTATGGTGTTGATACTCTGATCTGACAACAGGGAGGCAAATCGCTTGTCAGGGTCATCTTGAGTCCCGATCTGTATCATCGGTCCGTAGCGGCCTATCCGAGCAATCACTGGCTTTCCACTGGCCGGATCTGTTCCCAGTTCCCTCTCCCCCATGGCCTTTTTGCCCGTTTCCAATGTCTGGTCCACCGTCTCGTGAAATGGCTTATAAAATTCCCGAATCATGTCATTCCAGACTATCATGCCCTGAGCAATGTCGTCGAATTCCTTTTCCACATTTGCCGTGAAATTGTAGTCCACGATATCGCCGAAATAATCCACCAGAAAATCATTTACTACACGCCCTATATCCGTAGGAAAGAGTTTATTCTTTTCGCTGCCGGTATTCTCACTCCTCGTCTCAGAAAGAATTTGTCCTGCTTTAAGGTTCAATTGCCGGTATTCTCTTTTCCTACCCTCTTTACTTTCCTTAACCACATAACCTCTCTCTTGGATTGTAGAGATAATTGCCGCATAAGTAGAAGGCCTTCCTATGCCCAACTCTTCCAACTTTCGCACCAGGCTAGCCTCTCCATATCTCGGCGGATGCTGCGTAAACCTTTCTGACGCCACCATTTCCAACAGATCCAGAATCTGACCCGTTTTTAACGGTGGGAGCATAGAGCTCTGCGTTTCTTCATCCCCCTCGTCGTCGGTGCTTTCTCTGTAAACTTTCAAAAAACCTTCAAACTGAAGTACTTCTCCTCTTGCCACCAGCATTTCCCCAGTGCTTCCGGCTTCGATCATCGCTACCGTTTTCTCCAACCGGGCATCGGACATTTGGCTGGCCATAGTTCGCTTGTAAATCAAATCGTAGAGACGCTGTTCATTGCGCTCTCCTGCTATCATGGACACCCCAAAGTCCGTAGGGCGTATGGCCTCGTGGGCTTCTTGCGCCCCCTTGGAAGACGAAGCATATTTTCTCGTTTTAGAATACTCCCCACCGAAATCGCGAACAATTGCTTCCTTGGCTCCTTCCAACGCGGTATCGGAAAGATTTACGCTATCGGTTCGCATGTAGGTAATCTTTCCGGATTCATACAATCGCTGCGCAATGGTCATAGTCTGAGACACCGAAAAACCAAGTTTGCGGCTTGCTTCCTGCTGAAGCGTAGAAGTGGTAAAGGGCGGCGCCGGCGATTTAGTAGCGGGTTTTTGTTCAAGACTGCTAACCTTAAACGCAGCATTGATACACCGTTCTAAGAATTCTCTGGCTTCTTCCTCAACATCGAAGCGTTTGGACAGCTCTGCTTTAAAGTTTCCCATTTCCGTGCTGAAAATGGCGCTCACTCTATACGAAGACTTAGAGACAAAATCTTCTATTTCGCGCTCCCTCTCAACAATGAGACGAACAGCTACACTCTGCACTCTTCCCGCGCTCAACTTGGGCTTTACTTTTTTCCATAGCACCGGCGAAAGTTCAAAGCCAACAAGACGATCTAAAACCCTTCGCGCCTGTTGAGCGTTAACCAAATTGATATCCACTTTGCGCGGATTTTCAATGGCCCGCAAAATGGCTGATTTTGTAATCTCATTAAAAACTATACGACGCGTCTTCTCTTCAGGTAATTCGAGCGTTTCCGAAAGGTGCCATGATATCGCTTCTCCTTCGCGGTCCTCATCGGTCGCGAGCCATACCATTTCTGCTTCTGCCGCGAGTTTCTTTAATTCCTTTATCACAGATTTTTTATCGGCGGATATCTCGTATTTCGGAGCAAATCCGGCATCAATATCCACTGCTGCCTCATTTTTGGGCAAATCGCGCACATGACCGAAGCTCGATTTTACCAGGAAATCCTTGCCGAGATATCCTTCAATAGTCTTGGCTTTCGCCGGCGACTCCACAATTACGAGATTTTTAGCCATGTTTCTTTTGTTAAGGCAGTAAGGGGTTCAACAGAGAAAATTTAACGCTGCCGAACGCACAAAGAAAAGATAAACTCTTCCTCAATTCCAAACACATATATCGTTTTAAACGTTTAACTTACGTTAAGTTTTTTCTCCGGTGAAGCCAAAAAAACATCATAAGCATAGTTAATCTAGAGATTTTTTCGGGTTCACCCAGCGCCTTCTTACAGCTCTGCCAACTTGTCATATTCGCAGGTTTTTCGTAAATTTGCGTGTTCATCCGGGGAGGAAAGTCATGAATCATGAAGGAGAAAAAGTAATCGACGAAGGCCGACAAGGCGAATTCCTGGTAAAGGAAACATCGGCCAATAGCAGCCGCAAAATGCTCATTGAAAGCTACGGTTGCCAGATGAATTTTTCCGATAGTGAAATTGTGGCCAGTATATTGAGCGAAGCGGGATTCAGCACGACCAAAGATGTGGAGGAAGCTGAACTCATTCTGTTAAATACCTGCGCCATTCGTGACAATGCAGAACAGAAAGTTCGCAACCGACTGCAGTTTTTTCGCTCCTTAAAAAAGAAGCGACCAGAGCTTATGGTCGGCGTGTTGGGCTGCATGGCGGAGCGATTGCGCGAAAAACTGCTCGAAGAAGAAAAACTGGTGGACCTCGTAGTAGGCCCTGACGCCTATCGCGACCTTCCTAACCTCATAAACAGCGTAGAACAGGGACAAAAGGCAGTGAATGTGTTGCTTTCGCGAGAGGAAACCTATGCTGAGATAAACCCAGTTCGCCTTGGTGGAAATGGCGTTACTGCCTTTATTTCGATCATGCGCGGTTGCGATAATATGTGCTCATTTTGCGTGGTGCCATTTACCCGGGGAAGAGAGCGCAGCCGGGATCCGGAAAGCATTATTTCTGAAGCAGCAGAATTATTCGAAAATGGGTACCGCGAAGTAACTCTGCTAGGACAAAATGTAGACTCCTACAAGTGGAATATGACCTCCAAGGGCGAGGTTACCGACCCCTCTAAACCCACTCTCAATTTTGCCGGCCTGCTGGCGAGGGTGGCGCAAGTTAATCCCGATCTGCGCGTACGTTTCTCCACTTCTCACCCGAAAGACATGAGCGATGAAGTCCTGGAGACTATGGCTTCTTACGAAAACATCTGTAATTATATCCATTTACCCGTTCAGAGTGGAAATTCTGCCGTACTGCAACGAATGAACCGGGGATATAGCCGCGAATGGTATTTAGATCGAATCGACGCTATCCGACGGATTATTCCGGGGTGTGCTATTTCTACTGACATCATTGCAGGCTTCTGCGGCGAAACAGAAGAGGAGCATCTAGAAACGCTAAGTCTCATGCGCGAAGTAAAGTACGACATGGCCTATATGTTTATGTACTCAGAACGTCCGCGAACTCTCGCCGAGAGAAAATATGACGATGATATTCCAGAAGATGTCAAAGGCCGTCGTCTTCGCGAAATAATTGATTTACAAATGAGCCACTCTTCCGACAGAACGGCGGCTATGGTTGGTCGGGTGCACAAGGTTTTGGTTGAAGGAACTTCCAAGCGATCAGAGAGTGAATTGTACGGACGAAATTCTGAAAACGTAGTTACCGTTTTCCCAAAGAAAGATCTGAAACCGGGTATGTATGTGAATATATTGGCTACTAACTGCACTGCGACGACCCTTATCGGGGAGGTGGTGGAATGAGCGGGGCTTCCGCTACCGAAATTATGGAAATACAAACTGTAAAACAGCGTTTTGGCATTGTGGGTAACTCGCCCAAACTGAACAGGGCGATCGAAGTAGCCATGCAGGTGGCACCAACGAACATAAGTGTTTTGGTAACGGGGGAAAGTGGCGTGGGCAAAGAAAGCATTCCAAAAATTATTCATCATCTCAGTTCGCGCAAACATGGACCCTATATCGCCGTAAACTGCGGTGCCATTCCGGAGGGCACTATCGACAGCGAGCTTTTTGGGCATGAGAAAGGCTCTTTTACCGGCGCGCATGATTCTCGCAAAGGGTATTTCGAAGAAGGCAATGGCGGAACTATTTTTCTGGACGAGGTGGCAGAACTTCCTCACCAAACGCAGGTAAGATTGTTGCGTGTGCTTGAAACCGGAGAATTTATCAGGGTTGGCTCCTCTAAAGTTATGAAAACCGACGTGCGCGTGGTGGCCGCCTCCAATGTGAATTTCTCCAAAGCCATTGAAAGCGGGAAGTTTCGCGAAGACCTTTTCTATCGTCTTAGCACCGTTCCCATCCATATGCCTTCCCTTCGCGAACGCCGGGAAGACGTATTTCTTCTTTTCAGAAAATTTACCACCGATTTCTCCGAAAAATACCGCATGCCGGCCCTGGACCTTAGTCCTGCCGCCGTCAAAATGATTGAAAACTACCGATGGCCGGGAAATATCCGGCAATTAAAAAATATAACTGAACAAATGTCGGTTATAGAACAAGACCGGCACATCGACGAGCATACACTTGCAAATTATCTTCCTGCGGAAAGCGGTTCACTACCCATGGTGGTGGGAAAGTCACAAAGTACGGCCGACATGAACGAGCGAGAGATACTCTACAAGGTTCTTTTCGACATGAAAAACGACCTTAATGACCTCAAAAAATTGGTATTGCAATTGTTGCAGAGCGGCGGAAACCTTGATTTAAGCCATGGCAATACAGAGTTGGTTCGTCGTATTTTCAGCGACCAGCCTGCTTTTACCCAGGACATACCTCTGGCTCCGCTCATTATGCGGGAAGAATACGAAGAGCCGGAACATTCCGCCAAAACCCATGAGGTAGAGGAGCGCCTTTCGCTTCAAGACACAGAGAAAGAAATGATTCGTAAGGCTCTGCAAAAACATCGTAATAAGCGCAAGTATGCCGCTCGGGAGCTGGGAATTTCAGAACGCACCTTATATCGCAAGATTAAAGAATACAATATAGGCTAAAGGTGAAATCTCTGTTTCTTATAGCACTGATCCCGGCCCTCATATCCTGCGGCATCTATTCCTTTACAGGAGCGGATACCTCGGGAGCATCTTCCTTTTCGGTCGCTTACTTTGGCCCGGAAACAGCGCTGGCTACACCCATACTTGCCCAGAACTTCACGGAATCGCTGAAAGACCTTATACTTCAACAAAGTACGCTAAACATTAGTGATAAAGGCGAGCTGCAGTACGAAGGGGCCATAACTTCCTATGAAATTGCCCCCGTTAGCGTGCAAAGCAACGAAACCGCATCCTTAAATCGACTCACCATAACGGTTAAAGTAGTTTATACCAACACAATTGAACCAACTAAAAGCTTCGAGCGAAGTTTTACTAAATACGCAGATTACGAGAGTTCTCAGGACATCCTTAGCGTAGAAGATGAGCTAAACAGCCAAATTGTTGCCCAGCTAACTCAGGAAATTTTTAATGCAAGTTTAGGAAACTGGTGAACACAGCGAAACTCCCCGATATATTCCGGGAAAGAAACCGGATTTCCGACGAAGATTATGCTTTACTCAAGGAGCTTCGACGACGGTATCCGTATTTCCAGGCGGTGCATATTCTTGTGGCAAAAGCAGCCAGAGACCGGGGGGATTTGGACGCTCCGGCTTTTCTTAAGAGCGCCTCGCTTCATGCCGGAGACAGAAAGGCGCTGTACGAATATCTCATTTCCCCTGCCCTGCGAAAACATATAAGAGACTTTGAGCAGGGTCTGGATCCAGGAGCATTCGTCGGTGAACCCGCATTGGACATCGAAAAACAATTGAATTCGCGAGAAGAAAACATCTCCGGTGACCAGGAAAAGAGAGACGAAAACCAAACTACAACTCACGAGCAACAATACGGGGAACAGATAAATTCAGGCATTACTGCGGAGAAACCACTAGAAGAATCACCCTCTGCTCCAACCGAAGACCTCAACTTAGCCGATGGCATTGGGGACAATCCTCAAATACCTGCCTCAGAACCGAAGGATGATAGCCTAGCCATTGATTCCTCAGATTCACTGGCAGAAATAGAAAAAGAGATTCTTTACGAGGCTATTTACAGCAGCATTGAAAAAGAGGTTCAGGAAGATATGGCCGCGGCACAATCCTCAGCTGATAGCAGCGCTGAAGACATTCCTGAAGCGGCCACATTGAAAGCACATACTCCATTTACTGCCTGGCTCCTCGAACGCGCAGCAAAAACCAAATTCAACGAGGCATCGACGGAAGATCAATCTGCCGAAAATTTAGAAGATGTCCGTGCAAAAGCCAAAAAGCTTATTGATACATTTATTCAAAAAGATCCCAGAATTACCCCATCGCGGGCTGAGGTGTACAGCACTGAAAATCTGGGCAGAATGAGCCTTACGGAAAACGAGGAATTCGTAACAGAAACCCTTGTTAAAATTTACATACAACAAGGCAAATTCGACAAGGCAATTAGAGCCTATAAACTTTTGATGTTGAAATTTCCGGAAAAAAGCATTTACTTTGCCAACCAGTTAAAAAAACTGGAAGAAAATCGCAAGTAATTAAAATTCAATAAGATGGGATCGTTCATCGTTGTGCTGATTGTAATTGTTGGAATCCTGTTGGGACTGGTAATTCTCGTTCAAAACCCTAAAGGAGGTGGCTTAGCTTCCGGATTTACAGGAGCAACAAAAATAGGAGGCGTGCAGCGCACCGCCGATTTTTTGGAAAAGTCTACCTGGTATTTGGGTATAGCTCTATTCGTGTTATGCCTGCTGGCCGCGAAGTTTTATCAACCTTCCGATGGCGTTAGCAGCGACGAAATGGGGGATGAGGTTATTGTAGAACCTGCTCCGGAAGAGGCTGGCGCGCCTGTAATGGAAGAAGGTGCCGCTACCACCCCTGGAGGGGACGCTGCTGCTTCCCCGGGCGGTGATGCTCCTGTTGAGCCTGTGAATGGATCCGGAGCTGAAAGCACCGAAGGCACCCCTGCGCAGCCTGCCGGAAATTAATCTTTGTTCTTCGAATAAAAATATGGAAACGCCCGGGTTTGCCGGGCGTTTTTTTACTGAATATGCAGTGGTTATGTATTCGTGCCCTCGCTGGAACAAAGAAACTAATTGACAACTTGACAGCGGACTGACATACCTGCCCTAACTCCACTGACCTTTTGTCGCAAAGATGATGCGCGTTTGGCTGTGGCATGTTATATGTGCACAATGTAAGGTCTATAAAATTTTACGTGTTTAACCCAGAAAATCAATAAGACTATGGCAGTAAAAGTAAAGCCCCTCGCCGACAGGGTTCTTGTAGAGCCGGCAGCTGCAGAGCAAACCACCGCCAGCGGAATCATTATCCCTGACACCGCAAAAGAAAAACCCCAGCGCGGAATTGTAATCGCCGTTGGTAATGGCAAAAAGGATGAGCCAATGACAGTAAAAACAGGCGACACTATTTTGTACGGCAAGTATTCCGGAACCGAGATTTCCGTCGATGGAAAAGACTACCTCATTATGCGGGAATCCGACATTTTCGCTGTTATCTGAAAACCACTTTAAAACAAACCATTTAAAATACACTCAACCATGGCAAAAGATATAACCTTTAACGCCGATGCGCGTGCCAAACTAAAAGAGGGAGTAGACGCCCTCGCCAATGCGGTTAAAGTAACCCTCGGTCCCAAAGGACGCAATGTCGTTATAGACAAGAAATTTGGCGCTCCTGCCATTACCAAAGACGGCGTTACCGTAGCTAAAGAAATCGAATTAAAAGACGCTATACAGAACATGGGAGCTCAAATGCTCCGCGAAGTAGCTTCCAAAACTGCCGATCAGGCCGGTGACGGAACTACAACCGCTACGGTATTGGCCCAGGCTATCGTTACCGGCGGACTTAAAAATGTGGCTTCCGGAGCCAACCCAATGGACCTCAAGCGCGGTATAGATAAGGCCGTTAGTTCAGTAGTAGAAGGTTTGCGCGAGCTAAGCCGTGAAATAGGAGACGATAATAGCAAAATCGAACAGGTGGGAACCATTTCGGCAAACAACGACGAAACCGTTGGCCGATTGATTGCCGAAGCTATGAAAGCCGTTGGAAACGAAGGCGTTATTACAGTAGAAGAAGCCAAAGGCACCCAAACCGAAGTAAAGACGGTAGAAGGTATGCAGTTCGACCGTGGCTATCTGAGCCCTTATTTTGTTACCAACACAGAAAAAATGGAGGCAGAATTAGACCATCCGTTTATTCTGATCTACGACAAGAAGATTTCTACCATGAAGGATCTTCTTCCAATATTGGAAAAAGCTGCACAAACCGGCAAACCACTGCTTATAATCGCCGAAGAAGTAGAAGGGGAAGCACTCGCTACCCTGGTAGTAAATAAAATTCGCGGTTCGTTAAAGGTAGCTGCCGTTAAAGCTCCTGGCTTCGGAGACCGCAGAAAAGCCATGCTACAGGACATAGCTACCCTAACCGGAGGAACTGTTATTTCTGAAGAAACCGGATTGAAGCTGGAGAATGCAACGCTTCAGGATCTTGGACGCTGCGAAAAGGTTACCATTGACAAAGACAATACTACGGTGGTAAATGGTTCGGGTTCATCCGAAGAAATTAAGGCGAGAATCGGTCAGATTAAGGCTCAGATTGAAACCACTACAAGCGATTACGACAAAGAGAAACTTCAGGAGCGCCTCGCCAAACTTGCCGGTGGCGTTGCTGTACTCTACGTTGGAGCCGCCACAGAAGTGGAGATGAAAGAAAAGAAAGACCGTGTAGACGATGCTTTACACGCTACCCGTGCTGCAGTTCAGGAAGGTATCGTTCCCGGTGGCGGCGTAGCATATATCCGTGCCGCTGAAAAGCTTGCCAAACTTAAAGGTGTTAACGAAGACGAGAATACCGGTATTGCACTGGTAGCCAGAGCAATTGAAGAGCCTCTGCGACAGATCGTTGCCAACGCCGGAGGGGAAGGCGCAGTGATTGTTCAGAAAGTTCGTGAAGGCAAAGCCGACTTCGGTTACAACGCCCGCACCGAGCAGTTCGAAAATCTGTTCAGCGCAGGAGTAATTGATCCCACCAAAGTTGCCCGTGTAGCTCTTGAAAATGCTGCTTCGGTAGCGGGGATGTTACTCACCACCGAATGTGTTATTTCGGACATTCCGGAAGAGCATCCGGCTCCGGCTATGCCAGGAGGCGGAATGGGTGGAATGATGTAATCTCCACCTTCTTTCTAGGTTTGATGAATAGAAAACCGCTCGTAAATGGGCGGTTTTTTTTTCATTGCGACATCGCTGCGACTACAACTCCCTACCGGCGACGTACTTTGCCCACTTGTCGATGACTGAAGCCATGTCTTCCGGTAACTCGCTGTCGAACTGCATCCACTTGCCCGTTTCAGGGTGTTTAAATCCCAGCGATTTGGCATGCAAGGCCTGACGTGGACATAATTCAAAGCAATTCTCTACAAATTGTCTGTAACGACTGAAAGATGTTCCTTTCAGTATCCTATCTCCTCCGTATTCAGGATCATTAAACAATGGATGGCCTAAATGCTTCATGTGCACCCGTATCTGATGCGTCCGGCCTGTTTCGAGCTTACACTCTACCAGGCTTACATATCCAAAGCGCTTTAACACTTTGTAATGGGTCTTCGCCGGCTTACCATAGTCACCATCAGGAAACACTTCCATAACCTTTCGGTTTTTAGGCGAACGGCCAATATGGCCCTCTATACTGCCGTCGGATTCAATGTCTCCCCATACCAGTGCGTGGTACCTTCGCTCGGTAGTGCGCTCAAAAAACTGCAGAGCCAAGTCGGTCATGGCTTCTTCTGTCTTTGCCACTACCATTATACCCGAGGTAAGTTTATCTAATCGGTGAATGAGGCCCGGCCGATCCACTCCATGCTGCCTGTTTTTGGGTAGTGAGCGAAAGTGATGTATTAAGCCATTAACGAGCGTTCCCGAATAATTTCCGTAGCCTGGATGCACTACCAGCCCGGGCTGTTTATTGATCACTATTAACGCATCGTCTTCGTATACGATGTTTAACGGAATTTCCTGCGGTATAAGCTCAATTTCCCTTACCGGATGGGGCAACTCCATGGTAATAATATCCATGGGTTTAACTCGATAATTCTGCTTTACCGGCAGACCATTTACTTTGATATGACCGGAGCGCGCTGCAACTTGCAATTTATTCCGGGAGGTGTTGGGAATTCGCTCCATTAAGAAACGATCAATGCGCAGCATTTGCTGGCCCTTGTCCACCGATATCCGGTGATGCTCAAAAAGTATATCTCCGTCGCCTAATTCCTCATCCTCAGACCAGGCCCCATCCTCTGATTCCTTCATCAATTGTGCATAAGCTTTTCTCTGGCAAAAATTCTCCCCGAACGATCAGATACCTGGACGATATAAAGACCCGAAGAAAGAAACGCAATATCCAACTGCCCTCCGTAACCACTCATCGTTGCCGTCATTACCTGCCTTCCGCTCATATCAATTACCTCAACATCGGCTGACGTTCTAAATGCTTCCCATTGCAGGTGCATGAATGATTCCGCAGGGTTTGGGTGAACCCGAAGCCTCTCCATACCTCGAAATTGTTCCACGCCAACGGGAGGATTAGATTTTCCTGCACGAAAAACAGGACGTATCATAACACTTCCACTAACCCCCGATGCCACCCAAGGCCCAGTTGTCCCTAAGGCATAATAGAGGTTTCCGAAGTTACCATTGGTGTTTTTGTCATTACCTACATTGAGTTTGGCATCGCTGTCCTGCACCCAACCAACGAAGAACGAGCCGCTTACATATACGGGTTCATCGAAAGGATAGTACGTAAAGATATTGTACCCATCATCGTAATATATCGGACTATTAAACTCAAAGTTCTCTATGAGTTCTCCGCCGGGATTACCGCCATTATCTGCCCAGATGCGCAGCAAAAAGTTTTCATTTTCATGATTATCAAACACCGGAGCAAAATGAATTTGCAATCCATACAGCGTATCGGGCTCCCAGGTAACATAGCGCATCGCTACGCGGCTGCCTGCCTCGTTAACGGCATAAGCTCGTTCTGCGCTCCCATCATCATAGGCGTAATAATTGCTAAAGTCCTGTTTAAAGCGAAGGGTATCGTTATTGCGATTTTGGTCGGGGGTGGTATTGGTGTAGAGACTGACATCGAAGGATGCACAGGTATCATTTACGGCACTGTCGAACGCAAACTGGGGAGGTGATTGAAGCACGGGCAAGGTACAGTTAAACTGACTAAAGCCGTTACCCGATGTATTGAGGTATAGGTTAGGAAAATCGCCCTGGCTAATCCCATTATAACTTACCCTAAATCCACTGGAAATATTTCTATCAGCGTTGAGATTCCCTTGAAGTGCCTGAACCGAACCGAGCATGTGGCTTTCCGGATCGGAGGTAAAATGTGTCCACGGTGCCGCTGAATACACCTGTAATAAAGAACTAACGGGGTGCACAAAACCTACATCTATGAGCTCAAACGTAGCAGGATCGATGTTTTGATCAAGAAAAACGTAGTCGATATGCCAATGATCCACATTTCCGGAAAGCGTGCTGTAATTGCGGAAGCGAAAACGGAAACCGTCGCGAAAAAACCATGGCTGTTCCACCTTCAAAAATACCTGTTGAAAATCTACTAATTCACTTCCGGGAACCGACCATATATGAAACCAGGCATCATCATCGGGGCTGAAAAACTCTACGAGCAGCGAATCTTCCGGTTGCGGATCATTGCCCCTGCCCTCTGGCTGATAAAAAAAGCTGAGATAAACGTTATCGTCGGGGCCGTAGGGCGCGAGATTAACAGGCAGCGAAGTAAGTGTGTCGGCAGGCCCATATGCATCTGGAAAATCAAAATTATATGGGTAGCCATCCCGGTTCAGCCCATCAAAGGTAGCCACACCTATCGTAGGTGGATTTAAGGGGTGATGGTTGTTGAGATATACATAATCCTCTTCCCACAGCTGCCATTCTACAGGAATTTCCGGATTGCTGGTAGGAAGGGAATAGCGAGAGAAATCATCGCTAAATGGCAATGGCAAACTTCCTCCCCGAGTTTGTCGTTGTTCCATTTCGCGTTCCAACGAGGCCTGTTTCATCTGTTGAAGATTATACCTCAGGTCCGACTCCGATTCCTGAGCGCATACAACGCCGGAAGCAAGCGCAAATTGAAGAAATAATGCAATACTTAACCTCATCAGGGGGAGACATTTATCATTTCAGTAGAATCCGTTTCCTGTTCCGGAAGCGGACGGAGCGTAAGCCAAACATCTACGGGACTCCCAATAAGAACCCCTGTTTTCAGGGACTTAGGCGTTTGCGTGTACACCCTTGCTTTTACGCTGTCTTCCCTACTCAGCACATCTGCATCGAAAAAGGGATATCCGAGCGTAAGGGACGCCAGAGAAAGCGCTCGTTGGGCGGAATCGAGACTCAGGCCATATAAATTGGGGACAAGAGCCGTACCCTTCCCTGTTTGGCCTAGAATAAGTTTGATCCTATCGCCTTTGCGAACTGCGTCTCCCGTTTTAATTTCCTTTCCCTTATACTTCATGGCCAGCACGCAATCGTTACAAATATCCGGCCTGTATTCTGTATCGAATCCAATTCCAAGAATACTCAGCTTGGTAGAGGCAATCCGAAGCGATTCTCCGATCCGCACATTCACTTTTTTCATTGGCGGAACTGTAGAGTTAATGGTCACAAACAAGATTCGGGATTCCTTTACTTTGGCGCCCGCCTCTGGGATTTGTTCTAATATCGTGCCCTGCTCTCCTTCATTATAGACCGAGTCGATCACCTCATAAAATAAATCCATGTCTGAAAGAATAACCGAGGCTTCATCGATCTTCATGCCGCGTATATTGGGCACCTCGACCACATCATTATGTCCGGTATAGAACCTTAACCAAAGTATTACCACCAAGACCAAGGCAAGGACGACCCCAATGAACTTGAGGAGGGTTTGCACGAATAGGCGGCTAAAGACGAACTGAAATAAATTCATTGCTAAAATACCAAGCGCAAATATACCGAAATACCGCTGCATGAATGATCCGCAGAAGGCAAAGTGCCTCTTGATCCCGGTTTAAACCAATATGCCGAAGACTCAAATGCGCAGACCTGTGCTATTCGGCATAATCCGTCCTAGGCATATGGAGAGCTTCTTTAACCTGTTAACTGGCATATGGTAACCGATGGGCCAGCAAATAATTCTTGTATTAAAACGGCTGAATAGATGGCATAATTACTCCCTGCTTATCCAGAACTCTTTGCGGCGAAGAATTAGCGAAAAAACGAATCGAATTCACCATATGCCGGCAATGCTGGAAAGACCCAGGAAGTGGTCTCAGCGGAGGCTTCGCTTCTTCGATTTTATACGTAGTGCCTAAATCGCATTTTTAACCATACGTTTTATACCGTTACTTTGGGCCAGAAAATGGGCCTTCCGTCAATATTTCGCGATTCCAACGCTTTGGCGTTGCTACTCTTCGCTTCCGTATTGCTGTTCGTTAATCTGGACAGTATTCCCCTCTATACTTGGGACGAAGCCCGGCTTGCCGAAAATGCTGTTGAAGCCGCAATGGATGGCCACTGGTTCATTACTCACTACGAGGGAAAACCTGACTTATGGAATACCAAACCCCCTCTGCTTATCGCCGTTCAGGCAGGTTTGATACTGGTTATAGGGCCGACAGAACTGGCTATTCGGCTGCCGTCTGCTATTGCGGCCGTGCTTCTTTTATTCTTCGTGTTTAGATTCGTTAAAGCTGAAAGCAATTCAACTGTGAGAGCCTGGTTAGCTGCCGGAATGCTTTGCACGAGCGCCTTAGCCATGGGGCACCACAATTCCCGCACCGGCGATTACGACGCGCTTTTATGTCTTTTCCTGTTTTTAGGTGCTGTGCGTTTCTATCGCTACCTGAACCTTGAGCGCACCACAGACTTGTACATTAGTGCCTTGTTTTTTGCCTTGGCAGTTCTTACCAAAGGAATCGCCGGCTGCCTTCTTTTTCCTTCTCTTGCTATTTTGTTGGCCATATCCGGCAAACTTCGCCAACAACTCAGTAAACCGTCGGTCTATTATGCCTCCCTATTTTTCTTACTTCCTATTGCAGCGTATTACCTAACAAGAGAATGGGCTGCGCCCGGTTATTTGCAGGCGGTGTGGACGAATGAGCTCGGCGGAAGATTCGCTTCTACGCTTGAAGGGAACGAGGGATCGTTCACCTATTATTTCGAGCATTTGTTCAACGGTCGTTTTGGATACTGGTGGATTTTTCTCCTCCCCTCCGCGTATATCGCTTTGCAAAAGAAACCATTCGACAAGCTTACCATATCTGGGTTCCTTCTGGCACTTCCTTTTCTTCTTGTTATTAGTTTTTCGAAAACCAAATTGGAATGGTACGACCTTCCTGCACTGCCATTTCTGGCCATCTCTGCATCACTGATTCTAAAGGAAATTATAGACTCTATTACACGAATAAATCCGGCGATTCCCACTTATGCCTTGCTCGTTCTCCTCTTCACCCTCCCGGTTCAACAAGTATGGAATCAAAACTACCGCCCCAGAGCCTCCCTGGGATCGGAGAAGGAATATTACTTTTCAATTAGCTCTACGCTAAAATCGGCTCTGAGGGGGCATTTTAACATCGACGGCTTCGTAATTGTGCACGACGAGAGCTATCAGCAATTTATTTTCTATGAAAAGGCACTTGAACAGAAAGGGGTCCATATTTCTAAACAGTCCCTCGAGGAATTGCAACCGGGCGACAAAGTGCTTGCTAGCATGGGGCATATCAAAGAAGAGCTTCTTCGCCGGTTTACCACCCGGGAAATACTGAACCATGGCCACACTATGGGGTATTTGCTTCTTGAACAAAAGGTCTTTAATAATTAGTTAATTTTTGACAGGGCTACAATAGCTTCACCTCTGGCTTATGCGGGTAGTTATACAAAGGGTTTCGTCCGCTTCGGTGGAAGTTAATGGTCGAATCAGTGGCCGTATTGGCGCGGGGGCATTGCTATTACTCGGAGTGGAAAACGATGATTCGCAAGCCGATGCGGACTGGCTATGTCAAAAAATACTTAATCTTCGAATATACCCGGACGAGGAGGGCAAAATGAACCGCAACATTATGGAATGCGGAGGAGAAATACTGGTAGTTAGTCAGTTTACCCTGCTTGCCTCCACAAAAAAAGGTAACCGGCCTTCATTTATTCGCTCGGCAAGACCTGAATTTGCCGTTCCGCTGTATGAATATTTCATACGGCAAATTACTTCACTTTCCGGCATGGATGTTCAAACAGGAGAGTTTGGGGCAATGATGCACGTGCAGCTGGTAAACGAAGGCCCGGTAACAATAATCATCGACAGCCGGCTTAAGGAATAAGCTCTATTAGTCTTCGACAACGAATCGTTCGCGGCGCATCAGCCCCTCCTCGATTTCGGTTATTTCCAAAATATAGGTTCCGGCGGCAGGGCTGCGCAGCGCAATGCTTCGCTTATCCATCCATTCCCAGGGCACTTCGCTTCCGCGGAGATCCACGATGCGTATGCGAACTTTCTCGGGATCGATGCGAAGACCAAATTGCCCTGCATTCGGATTCGGTATTACAATAAGACTGACCGAATTCGTTTCAACAAATTCCACAACTTCAATTTCAGACACATCCGTGAAACCATCAAAATCGGTTGTTTTGAGACGATAATAGGATATTCCGTTCAATGGCGATTCATCAACGAAACTATAATCTCTTGGCTCCTGGGTGAACCCGGAAGCCGGCGTTTGACCGATTTGCTTCCATTGCAACAAATCAGCAGATTGCTCCACCGTGAAGAAATGGCTGTTCCATTCTGTTTCAGTTCTCCAACGGCAACGAACTCGCGACGCTTCAGGTTCAGCAGAAAAACTGCTTAATTCAACCGGTAGCATAATCTGACTGCAAACCACATTTACATCATCAAAAACCTGAACTACACCACCATCGCAATTCGTATAAGAGGCAATGCCTATATAGTTGTGACTCGGCTCTTCCGGGCAAACCTCAACTGTAATTCCGCTGCCTATATAGGTTTGTCCTTCGTACCAGTCCACTTCGAAATTTGCGGCTCCACTGGGTGTAAAGCGCCAAGCTTCGTTCGTTGCGGTCCAGGCTCCGGTTTGCCTTCCGGGAGCCACGACACCAATCGACCCTGAAGCATTTTGTATGCCAATTACCGCGTTTCCGAAATTCCAGCTGTTACAGGTTGGCTTAGCCTCAGTATAAACTTCTATAACATTGGTTGTTTCGTAGATTACAATCTGATGACTAGATATCAGATTATTGCAATCGAACTGACAAATATTATCGAAACTGACCACAAAGGCTCTGCAAGGCTCTGTGCCAAGGATGGCATACTTCGCATCGCCACAAATGGAAGGATCTATATCATGGTAGGGCCCAAAAATGGCATTAAGGGGTAAAATGGCATTAGGAATCGATGCCGTAAACGACCAGGGACAAAAGCCATTGGCATAGGCCGTGTTGAATGAAATGAGCCCGTTTGAGCCGACGACTGCCTGAGAATAAATATTGCCGTAGAAGCAAAAATTAAACGGAAGGTTGATAACTCCGGTCCAAACGTCGTCTACGCCAACAGAAAAAGGGGTTCCGGAATTGAATGGGTACGGAGGATTATAATTTATGGCACATACCTCGTAGGAAGTGGTTAAACCGGTTTCAAACACCGCCGCCTCCAACTCTACCGATTCGCAGGGAGAATAGCAGGTAGGTAAAACAATATCCTCGCCGACATCAATAGAAGGACACCCGGAAGGATCATCAAAAAAACAAGGTGGCTCTGGCGGAACGCCAGAACAGGCGGTATTTTGGGTAACACTCAAGGTAGCGCAGGATCCAAAATTTGAGCAAAAATAGCGATCTACCAAGACCCAAACGGTACCCGAAAAGGTGGCTACCCATGTTACAGTAGATTGCAAGCCACAG
>Ga0315906_10001666_pt1 | contig 32553 bp, 23 predicted proteins | sample LakEriMetagenome_4_FD_203526 | JGI IMG/M metagenome (GOLD analysis project Ga0315906, IMG submission 203526) | Freshwater fungal communities from buoy surface, Lake Erie, Ohio, United States - Buoy 2 MA122 | ecosystem: Environmental > Aquatic > Freshwater > Lake > Lake biofilm | place: USA... | reverse complement strand
GCTTCCGCCGGGAAAATGCGCTCGAGCTGCAAGCCCACGGTCTCGGTGAGGAAAGCGAGCAGGGCGGGCAGATCACGGCAGGCGAGCAGGATCCGAGCGGAAGCGATGTGCGGTGCCAGAGTCATGCCTCGATGATGTCACGCGACCGATCCGTGCTCCACCGTCGGGTTAGACTTGCCGCATGGAGGGGAGCAGGCTCGACGAACGATCGGCCGATCTGCTGGCGCGTGAGGCGGGCCTCGAGCGTCGGTTGACTGCTGATCAGCTGACCATGATCGCGCTGGGCGGGGCGATCGGTACGGGGCTGTTTCTCGGCAGCGCCCTTGCGATCCGTATGGCGGGTCCCGGCATCATCCTCTCGTATATCTTCGGCGCATTGCTGGCGTGGTTGCTCACGCGGGCGCTTGCCGAAATGGCGGTCGCGCATCCGACGGCCGGATCGTTTGGCGCCTACGCCGAGTTGTACATATCGCCCTGGGCAGGCTTCGCCACCCGCTGGAGCTACTGGTTCGCGCAGGCCGTGGTGATCGGTGGCGATGCCGTGGCGCTCTCCATTTATTGTGGCTGGTGGTTTCCCGAGGTCGATTCCTGGGTGTGGATCAGCGCAGCGGGTGTGACGTTGTTCGCGCTCAATGCGCGGAACGTGTACCAGTTCGGCCAGGTCGAGTACCTGCTGTCGATGATCAAGATCGTGGCGATCGGCTGTTTCGTCGCGTTCGGCGTGTTGCTGCTGAGCGGGATCATTCCAGGCACTCCGGCGATCGGACTCACCAATCTCACCGAGCATGGCGGGTTCCTGCCCATGGGGCTTGCGGGTGCATGGCTCGCAGTGTCGTTCGTGATGTTCGGATTCGTGGGCACCGAGGTGGTCGCCGTCACGGCGGGTGAGGCGGAGGATCCTGCCGAGGCCATCCCGCGCGCGTTGCGCAACGTCATTGTGCGGCTGGCGCTGTTTTACGTCGCCGCCGTATTCGTGCTCGTCGCACTCGTGCCTTGGAACAGCGAGCCCGCCAGCGCGGACATCACCGGAAGTCCGTTCGTGCAGGTGTTCGAACGCGTCGGCGTACCGGCCGCACCCCACCTCATCAACCTCGTCGTCGTCATTGCCGCCTTGTCGAGCATGAACTGCAATTTGTACACGGCCACACGCACGCTGTTTTCGTTGTCGCGCGGTGGCTACGCACCGGCGTTTCTCGGACGCGTCTCGAAGAGCGGCATACCGTTGCCCGCGCTGCTCGCAACGGGCTCCGGTCTTGTGGTGGCCGTCATCCTCGCCACCGCGCTGCCGCAGGGAGCGTACTTCTATCTGTTCGGCGTGGCGCTGTTCGCAGCGCTGTTCGTATGGCTCGTGTGCTTCATCAGCCATCTGCGTTTTCGTCGTGCCTGGGCCCAGCGCACAGACGCTACGCCGCCGCTGCGCCTGCGCGGTGGCGCCAGCCTCTCACTGTTCGGGGCACTCGCCATCGTTGCCATCATGCTCACGACCTGGTGGGTCCCGGCCATGCGTGTCACTTTGCTGGTGGGTGTGCCGTGGCTTGCCGGGGTGTCGCTGCTTTACTTCGTTATCTTCAGGAAAAAGACCCCATGAACCTGAAATCCTCGCTGTGGCTTTGTATTGGCATGGCGATGGTGCTCTTCGTCTCGAATGAAGGCATCGCGGCTGACACCACCAAGATCGCCTTCGAGCGCGTCAATCTGGTCGATGGTCGCGGCGGTCCGGTGCAGCCGGAGATGACGGTGATCGTCCAAGACGGACGATTCGCGGTGGTTCGGCCCGCCGCGCTCGTGACGGCTGCCGATCTGGCCGGCGCACGACGCATCGATGGTCGGGGCCGTTATCTGATGCCAGGGCTCGTCGATATGCACATACATCTCGATGGGGGCGTGACCGTGACGCCGAATGGCTTACGCGAAGCCAGCAACGATCGTGGTCGTGGTGCAGCAGCGCTCGCGAGCTATCTCTATTCCGGCGTGACCTCGATCTACGATGCCGGCAACGTCCCGGACTATATTTTTGGCCTACGCGATGAGGAGCGAGCGGGTCGCATCGCTGCACCGCGCATCTTTGCGACCGGCGGCATCGTCACCTATCCCGGCAGCCACGGCTCGGGGCCGGGCTCAGTCGATATCGACGCCTGGCCTGCCGGGCGGCAAGCGCTCGAGGCCTTGCTCGAGCGCAAGCCCGACGTGGTCAAACTCACGCTGGAGGAGCGTGGCTGGGGTGCGCGCCCCATGATTCCGGCGCTGCCCGACGAGTTGCTGCGTTCAATTATCCGTCGCATCAACGAAGCGGGCTTTCGAACCACGGTGCATGTATCGAGCGAATTGCGTGCGACGCAGGCGATCTTTGCCGCCGCCGACACGCTGGCGCACCCGGTGATCCAGGGGCCGGCAAGCGAGCAATACTTTCGTCTGCTCGCTGCGAAGGGCACGCCGGTGGTGACCACCTTGACCATCGGCGAGAACTACTCGCGCCTCGTCGAGCACCCGGAACATCTCGACGAGCCTCTGTACCGCAAGTCGCTGAGTGCCGAGCAGATCCGCGCACTGCGCAGCAGTACCCGGGACGCTTGGCGCGAATCGCTGTGGACGCACTGGATGAAGTTGATGACGCCGGTGGCGATGGAGAATCTGCGCAAGCTGCATGAGGCGGGCGGCGTGCTGGTGCTCGGGACTGATCAGACCTTGGGCCCTGCGGTGCATCGCGAACTGGAACTCTTGCAGCAGGCCGGGATTCCGGCTGCAGCACTGACGCGCATCGCTACGTTGAACGGAGCGATTTTCCTTGGGCGCGCCGCGCAGGCGGGCTCCATCGAGGCGGGCAAGGAAGCGGACGCACTGTTGCTGTCGAAAGACCCGACACGGGACATCCGTAACGCTCGCCAGATCGAGCAGGTCATGAAGGCCGGCAAGCTCATCGATCGCGAGGCGCTGCCGCTCGCGGGGCGTTGAACGCGCGACGTTCGTCAATTCTTCTCGGAACCGTCACACGCGCTACACATTGACCCGCCAAGGTCGCCCCTTGACGGTAAATAGCGCGGGTTTCGGGTCATGAGAAAAGCGTTCTTTGTTCTTGCTGTAATTGGATTATGCGGCATCGCGGGTCCGGCACGGGCGCATGAAGTACATGCCGCCTCCGCAGCCAAAGAGCGCCGGGCCGTCGCGCCTCCAGGATGGTGGAAAGGAAACACGCATACGCACACGTGGTGGAGTGATGGTGACAGCCCTCCGGAGTCCGTCGCAGGGTGGTATCGCGAGCGTGACTACAACTTTCTCGTGCTCAGCGATCACAACCGAATGCAAGAGGGCGAGTTCTGGTATCGAGTGGATACCGACGCCAAGCGCGAGGCGCTCAAGCAGTACCTCGAGAAGTTCGGGGAAGATTGGGTTGAGCGTCGCGTTCGTGACAACATCACCGAAGTGAAACTCAAGACACTCGAGGAGTTTCGCAGTTTCTTCGAGGCGCGTGATCAGTTCATCTTCATACGCGGGATGGAAATCACCGATCGACTTGAAACGCACCCGGTGCACGTGAACGGCGTGAATCTCGAGCGCAGCATCGTGCCACAAGGCGGCGGATCGGTAGCGGAGATGGTGCAGAAGAATCTCGATGCCGTGATCGAGCAGGGTCGCCGCAGTGGGCGGCCGATGTTTGCGCACGTCAATCATCCCAATTTCTATCAGGCCGTTACCGCAGAGGATCTGGTCGCACTCAATCACGAGACCGGCGAAGGGTTCTTCGAGGTGTACAACGGCCACTCCGGAGTGAGAAACGAGGGCGATGCGCGTTTTCCCAGCGTCGAGCGACTGTGGGATATTGTGCTCGCTCGTCGTATCGGTGAACGAAAGACTACTATTACGTATGGTGTCGCGACGGATGACGCCCATGAGTACACCAAGTGGGGTCTTCGTTCAGTCAATCCCGGCCGGGGATGGGTGATGGTGCGAGCGGTGCGCCTGACTCCCGACAGCATCTCCGCCGCAATGAAGCGTGGTGACTTCTACAACAGCACTGGCGTCACGCTGAAGTCTCTCGAACGCGCTGGCAAGACGCTGGCGGTGGAGATCGCTGCAGAGCCGGACGTCACATACACCGTCGAGTTTGTCGGCACGCGGCGCGGCGCTTCACTGGTCGGTACGGACAATACGGGTGCCGAGACCAACATGCCTCAGGGCCGAGCGTCGTTACGCTACGACGATTCGATCGGCGAAGTGCTGTCCCGAGTCGAGGGAGCAAAAGCCAGCTATACGTTGAAGGGCGACGAACTCTACGTTCGAGCGCGAGTCATCTCTTCAAAGCCCCACCCGAATCCCTATGCCGCAGGCGATCGCGAGATGGCATGGACGCAGCCGTTGCTGGGTACTGCGGACTGACTCAATCTCGTCGACTTAACTTTACTGCAACCCAACCATCATTTTGTCTTCATCTGCATCGTCGTAAATAGCGTGCCGCTGCACCGCAGCGCGCATGACGACAACACGATTGCAGGTGAGGATCATGACATCGATCAAGACAGGTTGGCTTCGCCGCAGCTTTACTGCGGTTCTTTCGGGAATTCTCGTGCTGTGCGCAGCGCAGCACGGTGTGGCGGCGGATGCAGCGGCAACGCCCGCTAACGCGGCGGAGCTCGAGGAGGTGATCATCGAGGGTCGCCGCGTCCGCGAGGAAATGTCCACCGTCGCATTTGATTCCGCGAAGTTCGGCAGCCAAGTGCAGATCATCACCTCAGCGGAAGTGGATACAGGCGGCTTCACCAACTTCGGTGAGCTTGCGGCGGGGCTGATTCGTGGCGCGAACATCGGCTACTCGCCCGATGAGGGCGAGTTCACTATTCGTATCGACGGCGGTTCCGATCGAGATACGTTGCTGCTGCTCGATGGGGTTCCGACTTTCGATCGTGGCACGCCGCTCGAGGATCTCTGGGGCGCGACGGCAATCGATCCTCGCATGATTGACAGCGTCGAAATCCTGCGCGGTGGCCAAAGTCTGTACTACGGCGGCAACGGCGGTCTCGGTGTCGTTTCCGTTCGCTACAAGGAACCTGCTGGAGAACTCAAGGGCGAGTTTGGTGCCTATTACGGCGACTTCAAGACTCGGGAGGTCTACGGCAACGTGTCCTACCCGATCGACGATGCCGGTGCGCACAGCGTGATGTTTTACGGCCGGTCCTATGAGACCGATGCCCACGAAATTTTCAGCCCGACCGCTTACAACGACGTGGTGCTCGAACTCGGTGGCTATCACGAGTTCCCGTACACCTACAACCTGATCGGTGGAAAGTATCGGTGGAACATCAACGACGATACGGTGCTCAAGGCCGGCGTCGAGTTGGCAACGGTTGATTTCCGTGATTCGTTTCCGAACGATCACATATTCAACCTGAACTACACCGACTATCCTAAGTTCCAGGCGAGCGTCACGACGAAGTTCCGTGACAATGTGTTCTTCGAGGCGGAGGCATTCTTCCAGAATCCTCAGTTGAAGAATTCGGAGGTCGATGCCCAGCTGTGTCGCATCCCGCAAGGCGTGCTGAATCCGGCCACGAAAAGACCCTTCACTTTGGCGTCTGACTATGAGTCTTACGCCCGAGCCAACGGCCTGCCGGTGGGGTGCATCACCAATCCCGAGACCAGCACGAAGGCGGATCGAACGTCGCGTGACGGGTTCTATGTGGACGCGCAGGGTCGCATTCTCGGAACGCAGCAGAATCCGTTCCCGATCGGTTCGCCGATGGGCTACGTGATCCAGACCGTCGCCAACTTCGGCACGGGAATCCCGGTCAAGGGCTTCGGCATCGGTACGCAGTATGCGGCCGGTTACAAGGAATACGGACTCAATGCGCGGACGAAGTTCGTCTGGAACGACAGCCTGGAAACAGTGGTCGGTGCCCAGACGGTTACTTCACAGGATGACTCCGCAATCGAGTACGGCGTGTCGGGCCAGAAGATCGTCTCGAATGGCCTCTATGCCGATCTTCGCGCCAACCTCGACTTCCTCGAGGGCACGGCGTTGTCGCTCGCCGCGCGGCAGGATTTCAACAACATCTTTGACGATACGTTCATCTGGCGCGCAAGCATCCGTCAGGAGTTTCCGCGGGGTTACTACTTCCGCGGCAGTGCCGGTACGTCCTACGCGAACCCGCGCGCGCAGGAGCTCGGCCTGTATGCCAACAGCCGCAACAATCCGACGCTCAAGACGCAGGAGGTTGAGACCTTCGGACTTGGCACCGGCGTCAACGGCGAGTTCCGCGGCGGGACCTTCAACGTCGAGGTCGGCTACTTCGACACGGAAATCAGCAACCTGTTCGGCAGCGCGGCTATTCGTGATGTTTGTCCGGGTGTCGATCCGACGCGAACGCTGAACCCCAACATCATCACGCCGGTCGAGTTTTGTTCGAACTATCTCAACTACGGTCTGACACCGCTCGACGTCGCAACCTTCAACACCAAGGCGCTGCAGGACATCAAGGGTTACACGCTAGACATTGCCTTCGATCTCGATCAGTGGACGCTGGACTTCAGCTTCACCAAGCAGGAGTCGCTTGAGCCCAACCCTGTGTTCGGTTTGACGGCGGTGCGCGCGCAGACGGGCGCAGCATTGACCTCGGTGGTCCCGGGCCGCGCCGGCAGCGAGCGGTTCCGCCAGTCCGGTGAACGTCCCGAGTGGATGGCCTCTGCGCTCCTGACGTACAACCCGTCAGACCGCTGGATCATCTCGCTCAATCCGCGCTGGCAGGGGCCAGAGTATCTCTACGTTCAGAACAATGCGGCGCGGCTCGTGAATGCGGCCGGTGAGCGCACCAATCCAGACGTCAACTTCGGCGACTATTTTGTGCTCAATGCTTCAGTGCAGCATTTCATGGGGGATGAGAAGCAGCATCGCTTGATGCTGCGAGTGGTTAACGTGTTTGACGAGAAGTATTTCGAGCGCGGTGGTGCCACGGATCGAGCGATCTCGCGAGCCGGCGTGCGTGGCGAAATCGGCCCGAGCAATCCGGACTACTTCTACACCTACGGCTGGAACGGTAAGCCGTTGTCCTTCTACTTCCAGTACGAGTACCGATTCTGATGAGCGACCGAAGACAGTTCATCGTCGCGCTCGGCGCAGCGACACTACTGCCGGAACTGAACGCCAGTACAACGCGTGATCCTTTCACGCTGGGCGTTGCCTCAGGGTCTCCTCGTGACACGAGCGTGATTCTGTGGACGCGGTTGGCACCCGACCCGCTGAACGGCGGCGGAATGCCAGCGGGTCGCTTCGAGGTGGAGTACCGAGTATATGCGGACGAGAGTCTGCAACGGCTGGTGCAGCGCGGTACGGTCGAAACCTCAGAGCATAAAGCCCATTCGGTGCATGTTCTCGTGCGCGGTCTTGAGCCGGGTCGGGAGTATTGGTACCAGTTCCGTCACGGCGATGCGCTCAGTCCGCTCGGCCGTACCCGGACTACCGACATGAAGGCGGGTCGGGCGCGGCTGGCATTGGCAAGCTGCAACTCGTACGAGGCCGGTCGGTTTGCGGCCTACGCCGACATGGCGAAGTGGGCGCCCGACTGCGTGATCCATGTGGGCGATTACATCTATGAAGGGGCGGCGGCGGCGCTCGGGGTGACGCGCCGCAGGGTTGGCGCGGTCGAGTTGAGTTTCGAGACCGTACGCCAGCACAACGGGGCAGAGACCGTATCCCTCTGGGACTACCGGAACCGCTATGCGCTTTACCGCAGCGACCCGCAACTGCAGGCCGCGCATGCCGCGAGTCCATGGATCGTCGCGCTCGATGATCACGAGATCGACAACAACTGGGCGGGTGATGTGCCCCAGGACCCCTGGGTGCAGACTCGGCTCGAATTCAAGGTTCGCAAACTGGCGGCGCTGCAAGCCTACTATGAGCACATGCCGATCGAGCAGCCGCCGCAACTTGCGGGACTCGACACTCATTTGCAGTTGTACGGCGCGTATCGCTTCGGTCCTGCGCAGGTTCACTTGCTCGATACCCGGCAGTATCGCTCCGACCAGGTCTGTGGTCAGGGCTTCCCTGGCGATGAGCCGTGTGAAGCTTTGCAGGATCCGCGCTTGACGATGCTGGGCACGACCCAGGAACAGTGGCTGGTCGAGACGCTGCGCCGATCGACGGCACGCTACAACGTGCTCGCTTCCCAAACCTGGTTTGCACCGTTTCGCTACAACGCGGCACCGGCTAAGCCGCGAATCAATATGGACCAGTGGGACGGGTATCCGCTCGAGCGACAGCGGATGATCGAGTTGCTGGCGAGCGGAGTGGCCAACCCCGTTGTGCTGAGCGGTGACTGGCACGCCTCAGCGGCCATGCGCATCCATCGTGATCCGTGGAACACGCGCAGTCCGCGGGTGGGTCACAATCTTTGCGGTACGTCGATTTCCTCGCACTGCCCGTGGTCCGGTGCCATGCGCGATGCGCTGCAAGACAACCCTCACGTGGATCACCTCAACGGAGATCGTCGAGGATATCTGCGTTGTGATGTGGACTCGGGTGGCTGGCGTAGCGAGTTTCGCGTCGTCGAGGACCCGCGGCAGGCCGATTCTACCGTGCGTACCGAACTCGAGATCCGCTTGCAGGACGTTTGATTCAGTCGCGGAAGTTTTCGAAAGATAGCGGCCGATCGAACTTCTCTCGGCGCAGCAGCGCGATGGTCTCCTGCAGATCGTCGCGCTGCTTACCGGTGACTCGAACCTTGTCGCCGTGGATGCCCGCTTGCACCTTCAGCCGCGAGTCCTTGATCAGCTTGACGATCTTTTTGCCGCAATCCTGATCGATGCCATGACGCAGCAGAACGTCCTGACGCGCTTCGGCGAGGTTGGTTTGCGCGTCTTTCACCTCGAGGCAGGTGACGTCGATACCGCGTTTGACGACCTTCAGCTTGAGAATCTCCAGCATTTGCTTGAGCTGGAAATCCACCTCGGCCTTCAGGTGCACGATGACTTCCTTTGGCTTGAGTTCGAATTTGCAACCCGTGTCCTTGAAGTCGAAGCGCTGCGATAGCTCGCGATTGGCCTGATCCACCGCGTTGGTCAACTCGTGCATGTTGATTTCGGAGACCACATCGAACGAGGGCATGGCTTCAGCTCCGCGGACTAGGTTCGGCGAGCAACGTATCGACCGTCGACGTGAAATCCGCCACGAGCTTCTCGTAATGCTTGCCCGTAGCAGGCCCCGAGAATCCCGTATGGATCTTGCGAACTACGCCAGCACGATCGATGAACAGGGTCGTCGGAAAAGCGAACACGCCGTTCAGTTGCGGCAGACGCGAGGCGGCATCGTCCTTGTCCGAGGTGCCGGCGATCAGCGTGGTGTAGTCGATGTTGTAGCGATCGCGGAAGCGGTACACCGCTTCGGCAGCTTGTGGGAAGTCGCCGAACTGCTCGAACATCAGCGAGATGATCTCGAGTCCCGCAGCCCGCTTTTGGCGGTGCAACTCGGCGAGAAACGCTGCCTCGTCGTGGCAGTTGGGGCACCAACTGCCGGCTAGCGTCACGATCACGACTTTGCCGCGGAAGTAGGGATCCGAGAGCGAGATGTTCGCGCCGCTGACATCGGGAAAGCGGAAATCGAGTCGCTGACCGCCCGCCTTGAGTTGCGTGGCGTTCTCCGCCTCACCGATCGAGGCGTTCTCGTCACGCCGGGCACTCCAGGCCTCGACCCAGGCGAGACCCGACCAAAACTGTCCCTGCAGTTGGCCGTTCGCATCGAGCGTGGCGCGGTATAGGAAGACGTGACCGCCATCAAACTTCGACAGACGCAGTTCGCCATCCCGCCACTCGCCTGCGAGAAAACGATGATCGCCGGTGGTGGTGAGGAAGGTGCCCGTGACAAGTTCGCCCGTCTGCGTGAACTCGCCCACACCCGGAGAGGGCTTGCCGTTACCGTCGAAGGTGACGGCCCATCGACCTGTCAGGTTGACGGGGGAGGACGTCGTCGCGGCAGCGTCGCGACTGAAGCGCCAGCTGTCGCCGAAGTTCGCGGCGAACGGAATCTGCTGGTGGGCGCCTTTCGCCTTGATCATGGTGAGCGTGCCGCGAAGCCGATCCCCCTCGAGTGTCGCCAAGATGCGATTCTCGAAACCGGGCATGCGCAGCGTGAGTTCGGTGCCGCTCAGCGTCACTTCCGTGATCCGTACACGATCCGGTCCATTGACCAGCGTGACCACGGGTGCGTCGTTCGCTTGCGCGACCTCGAACGTGAAGGGCAGTTCGCCACCCGGTATTTGCAGCACGGCACGCCACGTGCCTTCCTTCAGTTCAGCGGTGTCGGGGCCAGTGCGGGTACAGGAACTCATGAGCACACAGAGTAATAAAAACAGCAGTCTTTTCATCGCAGCGATTATACGGGCAATCAGCGCGCCGGCCCGGGTATCCAGACGAGCGCGACCTCGTTGACCACGAGGTCGGACTTGCGCGGCGCGAGCGTCATCTCACGCAGTGCCACCGTGTCGGCAGCGACTGTAGCGGACAGCGCGGCGACCTCCGCCTCGCACTCCTCCTGCAAGGCCTCCCAACGTTGTCGGAGTTCCTCGAGGGTCTCGTCGGCACGCTGTACGTCACCCGATTCACGACCGATGCGGCTCGCCGAGCGCGCGGCCGAGCGGGCGCGTCCGATGTTGCCCGACGAAAACACCTTGCGGCCGAGCACTGCACCCAGGATCGACGCGCCGACCGAAAGTGCCGCACCGAGTTTCTGTTGCTGCAGTTGATCTTGCTCGCGTCGCAGCCGATCCTCCGCCCGCGTCACACGGTCCTGCAGGGCGAGTAGCTTCGGGGCGTACTTGCGACGCAGCGCGTCGATGAGTTCATCGCGCTTTTCGCGCAAGGGCTGCAGCAAGCGCTGACGAAACTGGGCCTCGGTCTCGCCGGGTGCAGAGACGAGCTTGAGCAACTCGCAAAACCACGCGTTGTAGCGCTCGTGTTCCTGCAGATGCAGCGTGAAGGACTTGGCCCAGCGCGCGTAGTTTGCAGGCCGCAGGGCAGGCCCAGCCGGTGTGGCGAACGGCAACTCCGCGAGCGGCTGCGCACTGAGGCTCAGCCGTGATGCATCCTGCGCGAGCCCCTCACGCCACAGCACCTCGTTGGCCTCGGCATCAAGGGGCGCGATCCACACGGCATCGAGCCACTGATCAATGCCGAGACGATTGTCGAGGTAATGCAGTCGGGCCTTGCCCAGAATCTGCGGCTGGTATTGGGCGGCCGTCGAAGCCCCAGCGAGTGCGACGTCTTGATCGAGGAAATACTCGCGAATGCCGGCGGGTAGCAGGGGGCGGCTCGTGCCGCCCTGTGCCGTGCCTGCGGGCGTGGTCGCAGGTGTCGAGGTGGTCGTTCGCGCGGGGTCCGCCGCCTGCGCAGAGGCCGCGCCCTGTGCACCCATGACTCGAGTGATTTCGTTCCCCGTCAGCGGTCCGCGCAAAAACGACAGTGCCCACCGGCTCTGCATGAGGCAGGGGGCATCTTCGTGCACGTTGCGCATCAAGAACACCCTCGGCGCGAGCGTCGAGAGCAACTGATCGAGCGCACCGCGATCCATGCCGGCCGCGCCGGCGAGTGCGCTGTCGAGTCCTTCGATCACCCGCATCTTGTCCCGCTCGGTTTGCAGGCGACCGATGAACCACGTGCCGCAATTGCCAAGTCCCTTGTAATCGAGATCGACCGGGTTTTGCGTTGCCAGCACGCAGCCGAGACCGAAGGCGCGACCCTGCTTGAGCAGTGTCAGCATCGGTGTCTTCGAAGGCGGATTGGCGCCTGGCGGAAAGTAGCCGAAGATCTCGTCCATGTAGAGGATCGCGCGCAGGCTGGAACTGCCCGACTGGGCGCGCATCCACGCTGTGACTTCGTTGAGCAGCAGAGTGACGACGAACATACGCTCGGCATCACCGAGGTGGGCGATCGAGATGATCGATAGCCGGGGCTTGCCGCTTGGTGAGTGCAGCAAGCGGGAGGCATCAAGCGGCTCGCCTTGCAGCCAGGTCGAGAATCCCGGTGAGGCCATCAGGTTATTGATGGCCATGGCGAGCGCTAGGCGATCTTTCGCAGGAAAGAAGGTCTCGAGGTCGAAGGCACCGACGGTGTCGAACGGCGGCTTCTGCACCGCATGGATCAATGCCGCCAGATCGGGCGCACGACCCTCACGCCAGGCGTTCTCGAGGATCGCAGCGAGCAGGATGTACTCGCGACTTTGCAGTGGGTCCGCCTCGCGACCGAGCAACGACAGCAACCCCGACACCACGGCTCCCGTGCGTTCGCGTAGCGCAGTCGCATCCGCGAGCGTGTCGGCGGGAGGCGGGACGAACGAGCGCAATACGGAGAGCGGCAAACCCGTGGTCGCACCCGGTGTGTAGATGTTGATGTCCACGGCGTCACGCAAGCGCGCGATGCGTTCAGGGCCTTGCTGCCACGCCGCAAGACCAGTACGCCAGTTTTCGGCGGTGCGCTCGGCGAGGGTGTCGAGGTCGACGCCCTTGCGCGCCGCGTCGGCTGGGTCGAGCCACGGTTTGAAATCGGCCGCTGCCAACTGCGGAAAGGTCAGCATCAGATTGCCGAGGTCACCCTTGGGGTCGATGCAGATGGCGGGGATGCCATCGATCGCAGCCTCCTCGAGCAGTGAAAGGCAGAGGCCCGTCTTGCCGCTGCCGGTCATGCCGACGCACACCGCATGCGTAGTCAGGTCCCGCGAGTCGTAGAGGACGAGGTCCTGCGTGGTCTCCCGGGTGGCCGCATCGAACTGCCGGCCCAGATAGAACAGACCCATTTTTTCGTAATCGACGCTCATGGCAGACATTGTCGACGTTCGCCGTGGGGACAGGGAAGAGGCCCTCTGTCAGGGTGGCTTGACGGCGCTTTGAGCCGACGGCGATACTCGACCCATGACCCGTATCGCTCGTCCCTGGCTGCATTGGTGGCGCCGCTCCTGAAGGAGTGGGCGTGGGACGCTGCGTTCGGCAACGAACAGACACACACAGGATCTAGCAACCCAAACCCATCTCCGGACGCTCTCCGGGATGGGTTTTTTGTTTCATGAAGGCACCTTTCGACATTGCTGGTGATCTCGACACGCCCGTTTCGGCCTTCCTGAAGCTGCGCGCATTCCGCCCGCGTTTCCTGCTCGAGAGCGTGGAGGGTGGCGAGCGGGTCGGCCGCTACTCGTTCGTCGGTTTTGGCGATGCGTCGTTTCGGGTCAAGCTCGATGCGCAGGGCTTCTGGAGTGGTAGCGAGCGCTGGAACGTACCGGCGGATCAGACCGAGCTGCTGCAGGCGCTGCGCACCGCCCTAGCTCGGGCGCCGCGGCCGCAGGCACCCGGAGCGGGTGCCGATTTCCCGCTCGCAGGTGGACTCGTCGGCTACGCGTCCTACGACATCGTCCGCTACTTCGAGCGACTTCGCCTGACGACGCCCGAGCCGGGTGCCATGCCCGATCTGCACTATGTCGCGCCCGCATCGCTGCTGGTGTTCGACCATCTCACGCGAGGCATCGCTTTACTGCATGCCGGCAGCGAGAGCGAGCGGCAGTCGTTGCGCCGCGAAGTCATCGCCGCGCTGCGCGGTGCCGTGCCGGCGAGTCGCGCACAAGGCAGCTTCTCGCCCGCGCTCGCCTCGATGTCCGAGGCGCAGTTTCTCGCCGGGGTCGCGCGAACCAAGGAATACATCGCAGCCGGTGACGTCTACCAACTGGTGCTCTCCGTGCGCTTCGGTGGTCGCGCGGATGTCGATCCGTTCGAGGCCTATCGAGCGCTCCGATTGATCAATCCGTCGCCCTACATGTACTACTGCGCGATGGACGATGTCACCGTCGTCGGCTCATCGCCTGAGGCACTCGTGAAGTTGTCGCACGGCCAGGCGCAGTTGCGGCCGATCGCCGGTACCCGACCACGCGCTGCAGATGAGGCCGAGGATCAACGTCGAGAGCAAGAGCTGCTGGCCGATGCCAAAGAAAACGCCGAGCACGTCATGTTGGTGGATCTCGCGCGCAATGATCTCGGTCGCGTGGCGCAACCGGGTAGCGTGCAAGTGGGTCCTTATCGCTCCATCGAGCGCTACAGCCACGTGATGCACATGGTGAGCGGCGTGCGCGGCGAGTTGGCGGCGGGGCGCGATGCGTTCGATCTGTTTGCTGCGGCGTTCCCTGCCGGCACACTGGTGGGTGCGCCTAAGGTGCGCGCGATGGAAATCATCGACGAGCTCGAACCCGTGCGGCGGGGTCTCTACGGCGGAACGGTTGGCTACTTCGGTGCCCAAGGCGACATGGATCAGGCCATCACCATTCGCACGTTGGTGTTCCGCGGCGACGAGTACAGCTATCAGGCGGGTGCCGGCATCGTCGCCGACAGTCACCCGCAGAGCGAGTACGAGGAAGTGCTGGCCAAAAGCGGTTCGGCCGCGCGGGCGCTGGCAATGGCGGGAGAAGGTTTATGACTGGCGCAGTCGGGCAGGGCGTACGGCTGCTGCTTATCGACAACTACGACTCGTTCACCTACAACCTCGTGCAGGCGTTCCTCGTGCTCGGTGCGGAAGTGCTCGTGCATCGCAACGATGCGCTCAGCGTGCAGCAGGCGCTGCAGTTGGCGCCGACACATCTGTGCATTTCGCCAGGGCCCGGAACGCCCTACGACGCGGGCGTGTCGATGGACATGATTCGTGCCTTCGCAGGCGTCGTACCTGTGTTGGGCGTCTGTCTCGGTCATCAGTCGATCACCGAGGTGTTCGGTGGCAAGGTGGTGCGAGCTGGGCGACTGATGCACGGCAAGACCTCGATGGTCACGCACGATGGGCAAGGACTGTTCGCAGGTCTGCCTGATCCTTGCGAGGTCGGCCGCTACCATTCATTGATTGCGCTACCCGAGTCGCTGCCACCCGAGCTCGTCGTAACGGCGCGTACGGCTGAAGGCGAAATCATGGGCTTGCGTCATCGCCAACTCATGGTCGAGGGCGTGCAATTTCATCCCGAAAGCGTGCTGACGCCGCATGGCCCTGCACTGATGGCCAATTTCCTGCGTCAGCGTGCCGCGCGGCGTGACGGGGAGGCTCAGCATGGATGACAAGGCGTTGCGCGCAGCGCTCGAGCAGATGCTGGAGCGGCGTGATCTGTCCGAAGTGCAGGCGGCGGCGGTGCTCACCGCACTGACGAGCGAGGTGCCGCCCGCGCTGGCCGGGGCGCTTTTGGCTGCCTTGCGGGCCAAGGGCGTGGTCGCCGATGAGTTGCGTGGCTTTGCTCGCGCGATGCGTTCGCTCGCGCGACGGCCTGCGATCGATGCCGCTCTGTCGGCCCGCGCGATCGACATCGTCGGCACCGGTGGCGATGCATCGGGGAGCGTGAATATCTCGACCGGGACGGCCCTGCTCGTCGCAGCCTGCGGTGTGCCCGTCATCAAGCATGGCAATCGCTCCGTATCGAGTCGCTCCGGCAGCGCCGACGTCCTCGAGCAACTCGGCTTGCCGTTGCCACTCGATGACGTGCAGGCCGGGGAGTGCCTGGATCGTTGCGGTTTCACATTCCTGTTCGCCCCGTACTACCACCCCGCGATGAAGGCGATCGCCCCGGTGCGTCAGGCGCTGGGCATACGCACCATCTTCAACGTGCTTGGGCCGCTCACGAACCCGGCGGCACCGGCCTATCAGCTCACCGGTGCCTACAGCGAGCCGGTGGCGGCGCTGATGGCTGATGCGCTGGCACACATGCCGGGACTCAAGCGGGCCTTCGTCGTGCATGCGGCCAACGGCTGGGACGAGCCAACAACGGTCTGTGATTTCACGCTGTTCGACGTCGGGTCTGGACAGGTTCGTCGCAGCGTGCGGCGCCCCGAGGAATACGGTCTACGTCGTTGCTCAGCCGAGGAACTCGCTGGCGGTGATGCCACGGTCAATGCCGCTGCCCTGCGTGCCGTGTTGCGCGGTGAGGACCGCGGTGGTCATCGCGATGCGCTGCTGCTGGGTGCGTCGCTGGCCCTTGAGTGCACGGGAATCGCTGCCGATCCCGTGGCGGGGCTGCAGGTCGCCGCCGATGCGATCGATTCGGGTCGTGCCGCCGAGATGCTCGAGGATCTCGCCGTCTTTGGTCGCGGGATACGCAAGCCGTGACGGAGTCGGATTTTCTCGCTGGTATGGCTGCAAGTTCGCGTGCACGCGCGATAGCCGCCAAAGAAATCACGCCGGAGTCCGTGCTGCTCGAGCAGATTGCCAGGCTGCCGCCTCCGGCTCCGTTGACGCTCTCTGCCGAGGGCTTCGATTTGATCGCCGAGATGAAGCTGCGCTCACCGGCGCTCGGTGCCTTGCAGACCAATGCCGATGCAGGGGCGGATGCACGCATCGACGCCTATGCAGACGGGGGTGCCGCGGCGATATCGGTGCTGACCGAGCCCACGCGGTTCGATGGCGAGCTTGCGCACCTGCAGCACGCGACGACGCGGCTGGAGGCACGGGGGTCACGCCGAATCCCGGCTATGCGCAAGGATTTCCTCGTCGATCCGTATCAGATCCTCGAGGCGCGGGCTGCGGGCGCAGGCGGCGTATTGCTGATCGTGCGGATGTTGTCGCGCACCCAGCTGGAGGCCTTGCTTGATGTGGCCTTGGCGCAAGGTTTGTTTGTGCTGCTCGAGGCCTTCGACGAGCGCGACATCGACGAGGCAATCGCCTTGCTCGAGCCTCGCCGTGCGAAGGCGTATACGCCGACCGGCGCGCAGCGCTTGCTGCTCGGAGTGAACTGTCGCGACCTCGTCACCTTGAAGGTGATTCCCGATCGGTTTGCGACGCTGACCCCGCATTTGCCGACGTGGATTGCGCGTGTCGCCGAGAGTGGCGTGCTGTCGGCGGCCGATGCGGCGGCAGCAGCGGCGGTGGGCTACGACCTCGCCCTCGTGGGCGGTGCGCTGATGACTCATCCGACGCCGCAGCAACTCGTCGAGCAGATGCTGCAGGCGGGTCGTACAACGCGCGGGCAGCGCCCTCGCACTGGCCTCACACGGAGCGCGTGAGCCGCCATGTTCGTGAAACTCTGCGGCATGAACAGCGAAGCGGCGGTGTCGGCGGCTCTCGAGGCCGGCGCCGATGCGCTCGGCTTCGTGCTCGCACCGTCGGTGCGACGCGTTTCGCCGATCGAAGCCAGACGGCTCGCGGCGCCTGCGCGCGGCCGCGCCTGCTGCGTTGCAGTCATGTTGCATCCGACCGCGGCAGAGGTGGGCGAAGTGATGCAGGATTTCGCACCGGATGCGCTGCAAACTGATCTCGCCGACGAGGCCATGCTCTCGCCCGAGGCGATGCGGATCTGGTGGCCTGTGCTGCGCAGTGGCCGGGCGCTGCCGGCGTTGCTGCCCAAGCGGGTGTTGTTCGAGGGCCCCATTAGCGGAGTCGGTGAGGCCGCGGACTGGACGATGGCGCGATCGCTCGCGCCGACGACGCAACTGATCCTTGCGGGCGGACTGCATTCGGGTAACGTCGCTACGGCGATCCGCGCCGTCCAGCCGTTCGGCGTCGACGTGTCGAGCGGCATCGAATCCTCGCCGGGGCGCAAGTGCGCCACGCGGATCCATGAATTTGTGCGTGCTGCGCGTGCAGCCGCTGCGGAGACTCAAGCATGAATGCCCACGTTAAATTTTCGACTGCCGAGCAGAGCGCTCTGCTCGAGCAGGAACTCGCTGGCCGCTTTCCCGATGCGCGCGGTCGATTCGGCCCCTACGGTGGCCGGTACGTACCGGAGACGCTGATTCCGGCGCTCGAGCGGCTCGAGGCTGGCATGCGCGAGCATTTGCACCGGGCAGACTTCCAGGCGGAGCTCACCGATCAGTTGCGCCACTGGGTCGGGCGCCCCACCGCTTTGTCGTATGCGCCGCGACTGTCGGCTGCGTGGGGTGCGTCGATCTGGTTCAAGCGCGAGGATCTCGCGCACACCGGCGCCCACAAAATCAACAACGCTCTCGGACAGGCGCTGCTTGCACACCGCCTCGGTGCCCGGCGTATCGTCGCCGAGACGGGTGCAGGTCAGCACGGCGTGGCGAGCGCCGCGGCCTGCGCGCGCCTCGGCTTGCCGTGTACGGTGTACATGGGTGCCATCGATATGGAGCGGCAGGCGCCCAACGTCGGGCGTATGCGACTGCTTGGCGCGGAGGTCGTTCCCGTGACCGGAGGCGATCAGACGCTGCGCGCAGCCATCGACGAGGCGCTGCGTGATTGGGTCGCCGATCCCGATGGTACGTTCTATCTGCTCGGCTCCGCTGTCGGCCCGCATCCTTATCCGTTTCTGGTCCGCGAGCTGCAGGCGATCATCGGCCGCGAGGCACGCGCGCAGTTCATCGAGCGTCAGGGCGGGTTGCCGGATGCCGTTTTTGCCTGCGTGGGTGGTGGTTCCAATTCCATCGGCATGTTCCATGCGTTCGTACCGGATACGTCGGTCGCCATCATCGGCATCGAGGCCGGTGGGCGTGGCAGCGGCCTTGGTGAAAACGCTGCAAGCCTCTCCTACGGCTGGCCGGGCGTCTTGCAAGGCTGTTACTCGCTGCTGCTGCAGGACGAGAATGGCCAGATCCACGAGACGGACTCGATCTCGGCGGGTCTCGACTACCCGGGGGTCGGGCCCGAGCACGCTCTGCTGCTTGCAGCAGGCCGTGTGCGCTACGAGTCGGCCACCGACAGCGAAGCACTTGCGGCGTTACAGGAATGCTCGCGTCTCGAGGGCATTCTCCCTGCACTTGAGACGGCGCATGCATTGCACGGCGCCAAGCGCTGGGCCAAAGAAAACCCCGGCAAGACGGCTATTCTTTGCATGTCAGGTCGCGGCGACAAGGACATGCCGACCTTGCAGCGCACTTTGCTCGCCGGCCATGCGTCCGCGACGTCGACCCATCTGGGAGCGAAATAATGAAACCGCACGCACGTCTGAGTGGTGCCATTCGCGCGGCAGTCGATCGCGGTGAGCCGGCGCTCGTAGCGTTCATGACCGCGGGGTTTCCGCAGATCGAAAAATTCGCCGAACATCTGCACGCCGTGGCCTCCGTGGCCGATGTCGTCGAAATCGGCGTGCCGTTCACCGATCCGATGGCCGATGGCATGACGATCCAGCGCTCGAGTCAGGCTGCTCTCAAGCAAGGCGTGAGCCTCAAATGGATCCTCGGTGAACTCGCGACGATGCAGCGGCCCGAGGCGCCGCTTGTGCTGATGAGCTACCTCAACCCGTTGCTGCAGTATGGCTACGCACGGCTCGCGCAGGATGCCGCGGCGGCGGGCGTCTGCGGCTTCATCGTTCCGGACCTGCCATTTGATGAGGGCGACGAATTTCGCGCGGCGCTCGCCAAGGAGGGCGTGGCTCTCGTGCAGATGGTGACTCCGGTGACGACGTCAGAGCGCCTGGCCCGGGTGTGCGCCGCCAGTGAGGGCTTCGTGTACGCGGTCACCATGACGGGTACCACCGGCAAAAGCGTCACGGTCCCGGACGAGGTACTCCAGTACCTGGCGCGGGTCAAAGCTGTCTCGCCGGTGCCCGTGTGCGCGGGTTTCGGCATTCGTTCAGCCGAGCAGGTCAAGCGCCTGCGGGGCCACGTGGAAGGCGTCGTGGTCGGTTCCGCGCTCGTCGAGGTGCTCGAGCGCGGGGAAGACGCCGCAACCTGGTTGCGGAGCTTGCGTGCCAGCCGATAGACCGCTGCAAATAGACCGCAGAAAACGATCGGTATGGCCGGCACTCCCGGCGCATGACCGACGTGCGACTTTGATGGAGAGTCAGGAGATCATCAGACTCGCGGACGATCGTGTGGCCTTCGTCGGCACGGTATTATCCGGCGTCTCGTCGCATCGTTGCGACGCCTCGCAGGTGCCTTGACCCGCATGCAGTATCGCGCTCGGAACCCCGTTCGTCGAAGCGTCGGTCTTCTGTGGATCCTGTTGGTCCTCTGCTCGGCGGCCTCGCCGGCATCAACCACCCCGGGTGACGACGGCTTCATCACGAAGGGCAAGCAGCCCCTCGTGATGTGGAATACGGTGCCGTTCTATGCGGCCGCGGATCTTGCCCAGTACGAAGCCACGCTCGCGACCCGGCGTGACCGGGTACGTCGCGAGAATTTCCGCGAGCTGAGCGCAACGCTGGAGGCTCTCGCGGCGTCCGGTACTGATGTCTCCGCCATGAGCGAGCCCTTGGCCAACATCCTGCTCACCTTCGACATGATGCGTGACTTGCATCGGGAGCGTGATGAGAAGGCCATCGACATATCACTGGAAAACCAGTTCAAGGCAGCGCTCGATCGTCTCTATGTGCTGCATCAACTGCGCCCTGGCGAGCGGCGGCTGCAGTTTTCCGCAGGGTCGGATCCGACAGCGTTCCGTGCGTTCATAGAGGGGCGGGCAAAAGACAAACCGGCAAGACTCGACCAGGCGGTGCGCGTCTATCAACAAATCGACTTCACGGCCTACGGCTCATTCACGTCGATGGGTGACAACGAGTTTCAGCTCACCCTGCATATTCAGAACTTCAAGACTGGCACGAGCCGCAGCTTCTCGACTCGGGGTACATTGACGCGGGCTGTCGAGGTGCTGGCGAGTCGTGTGTTCGACTACTTCCAGTCGAACGTCTACCCGGCATGGGATGAGTCGCGTGGCGCTCTCGAGTGGATCGCGATGCCGGGTAACCCCGCGCGCACCGATCCCGGCTCGCCGAATTACGGTTATTCGTATCACGAGGCGCTCGACTATTGCGCCGAGCGCAACGCGCGTCTGCCGTACGCGCGCGAACTCCGTTCAGCCGACGCAGCCGGCGCATACCGAGCGGGTGGGATTTCGCGACTCAAACCGGGCGTGAGCTATCCGGTCCTCGATCGACGCCACGTACCCGATTTCTATGTGCTGCATCTCAGCGGTACCGCGACGGGCGCCGAAGGCTCCCTGCGGACGCTCGCCACTTATCCCGGCAGAGTCGAGTTCTGGTGCGTGCGCGGTGATCCTGCGCCGAATATCGTGCTCCACGAATCGCTATGGATGCTGCATCGCGCTCATGAATCGGGCGATGCCCGCAGTCGAGAGATCTTTGCCGCAGTCGAGACCATTCGGTACGAGTTGGGCGAGACGGATGCTGCCCAATCCACCTTCAACGATACGATTACCGGTGAGCGCTTCGCGAGGGCCGTACGTTTGCCGTCGATCGAAGCAGCAGTACAAGTCGCAGCCACGGCATTACGCTGCAGATCCCTGCCGACCTGAGCGATCGCTGACGACCGGCTAAGACATCGAACGCAGTTGCCGCAACACCGCTTCAGAGCGATTTTTTTCAAAGGGTAGCAAACGCGTTTCGATGGCTTGAGTGAAGCCGCGAACGCGTGCGTCACGCACGTTACGCGCGCCGGATGCGTCAGTGTCGTTGTCCGTCTGTTTGCTTTGCAGCAACTCGTGGCTGGCAAATGCGCTGGCTGATTCCAGAAACAGCACCGGGTCCTCGAGCGCCAAAGCGGCTGCAGCGCGCAGGACATAGAGATCACTGGCCGGTTGCAGCGCAATCATTTGATCGACGAGTTGCAGTGCCTCGCGCGCGTGGACTGGGCGCTCGCCCGCATTCACGCGAGTTCGCCACTCGATACGCAGTTGCATGGCCTCCCGGTACCAGTCGTCAGTACTAGCCGTTTTTGCAAGCCGAAAATCCAGGTCGCGTACCGCGACCCAGTTACCCTCGGCCGCCTGTCGCCAGCCGATGAGGACGGCTTGCGCCGAGTCGGGCAGGCTCTGTATCGACGCGCTCCGCGCGGCGTCGAGCAAGCGCGGTCGCAGGTACGCAAAGACGAGGTCGGCATCGGTTGGGAAGCGTGCGACTGCGGTCCCGCGCAGCGTTGTGGCTTCGGCAGCGCGACCGGCGGATTCGAGACCGAGGGCCAGTGTGTACGCGCCTGCCGCGTCGTCACGGTGGTGACGCGCGAATCGTGCCGCTGCTTGCGTGAAACCGAGTAGCACCAAGCGACTACCTAAGTAATGACGGTCGAGCGGTAGCGCAGCTATATCAGTCTGATCGCCGACGAAAGGGTTGTACTCACTGAGCAGACGATCAAGTTCCTGTTGGGGTAGTCCGCCGCGCGCCGGCGAACTCTCGGTAGCGAGCAGATTGCGATCGTCTGTCAGTAAGGTACCGTCCTTGGCTAAGGCCTCGATACCTTGATCGGTTGCGGCGAGACACGCCGCCAGATCCTCCACGGTATTGATACCGGCCGCTGCGAAATAGTCCGGATAGCGAGTGAGCACCGAAGTGGACTGCAAGGCAAGACGCTCGGGCGCGAGCGGTGCGGCCGATGCGAGGAACATCAACTCCATCGGCTCGGGGCGGTACAGTCGAACCTCGGGAAACACATCCGACAGCGTCGCGGCGATGGAGCGTAGCAGTCGTTCATCGATGAACTGCGCATTGATCCACAGCAGCATCACGCCGTCGGCAGTCAATCGGGAGCGAGCGATCTGCAGGAACTCGCGCGAGTAGAGGTTCGCAGCACCGGCCGTCCAGGGATGCGAGGGTTGCGAGACGATGATGTCGTAGCGTCGTGCCGTGAGATTCAGCGCATTGCGCGCGTCATTTTCGATCAGGCGTATGCGCGAGTCGGCGAGCGGGTCGTCCGCCCGCCAGCGGGCATAACTGGCGTTGGCGGCGATTACCTGCGGTTCGAGTTCGACGACATCGATCACCTCGAATTGTCGTGGAACGTCTTCGACAGCGACGCCACCGCCGAAGCCCACCACCAGCAAGCTGCGCGCTTCTGGTCTTGTGGTAAACGGCAGGGCGGTGAGCCAGCGTTGACTATGTCGCACGGGTGGTGTGCCGAAACGCCGGACCGTGGCCTCGGGCAGTCCGTTGGTTCGCAGATAGAAGCTGCCATCGTCCCGCTCTTTCACCAGAACCGTGGCAGAGCGGCCGACAGCGAGAAATCGTTGGGCGCCCTCGGTGGAGTCATCGACGAGCGACGCATCAATGATTGCTGCAGGTAGCGGTGGTCGAAAAGCGAGTATCAGCATTAAGGCAGCCGCAGTGAGGGCGACTTTGTTCCATCGGGCAATAGTCGTGAGTTGCCACATGGCTGCCACGCCGGCGGCAAGACTCAGCGTGACGGCGAGGCGTGCAGTGCCCTCGAAAGACAGCGACGGAATCAGCCACATGCCCGCGGCGAGCGCACCACTCACGGCGCCGATCGTGTTGTACGCGTACACCTGACCTGTCGCCCGTGTCGACTCGACACCTTGGTCGGTCAACAGCCGAATAAGGAGCGGGAACGCTGCGCCCATGAACAGGGTGGCGGGCAACATGGCGACGATAGCGCGCGAGGCCAGTTCCGCGGCACCGAGATTCGTTGCCAATTGGCCAAGCCACAGCTGCGCCACAGCGGCGGCGGCTGCGACCCCTAGTTGTGTCACGGCATACGCCATGGCGGCGCCGCGTGTGCTCAGTCGACGCGTGGAAAACAGACTGCCCAGGCCGATGCCAAGCAGAAAACTGGCGAGCATGGTGGAAAACGCGGCCAGGCTGCTGCCGAGAGCGTGACTCAGCATGCGGGTCCACAACACCTCATACGTCAGCGCGACGAACCCACTGGTCGCTGCGAGCGTCAACAGTACGATGCGGGTCCGCAAGACGGAGGCGTCTTGCGTCGTAGCGGGGGTCGATGGTTCCGTAGAGGCCACAGCGGCGCTTTGATTTTCCACGGTTCGACTTATCGAATACGCGATTAATACGACCAGCAAATTCAGCACGATCGCGACGATGGTACTTTGGCGCAGACCAAAGTCTGGGATCAGCCACCAGCCGCCGGTGAGGGCACCCGCTGCGGCGCCCAGGGTGTTGGCTGCATAGAGCGTGGCGATCCGCGGTCCCGTCTGCTCAGTCGAGCGTACGGCGAACCCCGCGAGTACAGGCAAAGTGGCGCCCATAAGCATCGTCGGTATCAGCAGCAGCAGGCAGGTCGCCGCGAAGTAGAGGCGAGGCAGTAGTCCCGTCGCTGAGGGCGGATCTGGCAAACCCCCGGCTAGCGTGACATACCACGAGCCCAGTTGTGCGAGCAGCAGTGGAATCGCCACGGCGCACACAGCGATACCGAGTTCGAGCAGCGCGAAGGTCCGCAGCGAGCGACCCGATTCGGCTCGGAGCCAGCGAGGGATGATCGCTGCGCCGAGAGCGAGTCCCAGCATGTAGGCGGCCAGCACCACCGAAACCGCCGCCTCGGAAGTGCCGAGCACTAGCGAATACTGCCGCGACCAAATGGTCTGGTAGAGCAGTCCCGCGATACCGGAGAGGACGAAACAGCCCGCCGTAGCGGCGTAGCTCCAGTCAGGTCCCTGCTTTGCCGAGCTCCCAGGAGACATGCTTGCTCTGGAGGAACTCCTCGAGACCTTGGACTCCGTGTAAGCGACCAATACCGCTCTCCTTATATCCGCCGGTCTCGATCTCCGCTGCGAGCCGGCCGTGCATGTTGAGCCACACGGTACCCGCTTTGATTTTTTGCGCAACTCGTTGACCGCGCTGCAGGTCGGCAGTCCACACGCTCGCAGCCAGACCGAAACGGCTGTCGTTGGCCCGTCGTATCGCTTCAGCCTCGGTCGAGAACCGTTGCACCGTCAGTACGGGACCAAACGTCTCCTGATGGAGGATAGGGTTAGCCGGCTCGTCGATGGCGAGCAGCCCAGGCGAGAGGAACGACCCGTTTGCGAGCGAGCCGCCCGGACGACGCGGTGCAAGCAACGCACGGGCGCCGGCAGCGATGGCGCTGTTCGTCAGTGCTTCGACACGTTCGCGGCTGCGGTGGTCGATGAGAGGGCCAAGTTGTGTGCTTGGCTGCAACCCCGGTCCGAGTACCATCGCCTCGAGGGCGACTGCGAGCCGCCGCGAGAACTCGGGAAAAATCTTCTCGTGCACGATCAGTCGCGAGGCGGCTACGCACTGCTGTCCCGCCATGATCATGCCCGCCTTGACCAGAGCGCTGACGGTGCGGTCAATGTCGGCGTCGTCGAACACCACGCACGGTGCGCTGCCGCCGAGCTCGAGGTTGAGTCGTTTCAGGGTGCCTGCGGCGTCCGCCATGATCATCTTGCCGACGTGCGTGCTACCGGTGTAACTGACGACATCGACCTCGGTCGATGAAACAAGTCGCTTCGCTCCAGCAGTGCCCCGTTCAGCGAAAGTGTTCACGCAGCCCGCCGGCAGCGAGTGACAGGTGGCGAATGCTTCGCTGGCGAGCGTGCTTGTTCCGGCAGTCTGGCCTGCGTGCTTGATGACGGCGGTGCAGCCGGCTGCGAGGGCTGGGCCGAGTGAGCGCACCAGCAGGATGAGCGGCGCGTTCCACGGCACGATGATGCCCGCCACGCCCATCGGCTCACGGGCGATCATCGACATTTGTCCCGGCTCAGTTTCCATGACGCGACCGAAGTTAGCGCGGGCAAGCCCTGCATAGAACCGCAGTTCCGCCGAGGAGATCGCTACTTCGTGCAGACACTCGCCGATCGGCTTGCCATTCTCGAGACAAAGCGTCTTACCGAGTGCCTCGCGACGGGCGTCGAGGGCATCGGCCATCTCCAGCAGTGCGTGTGCGCGACGACGCGGGTCGTGGGCCCAGGTTGTGGTGTCGTACACGGTGCGAGCGGCAGTGATCGAAGCCTCGGCCTCGGCCAACGAGCCGTCTGCGTATCGACGCACTTCGCTACCGTCGGCCGGGTTCACCGTGACCGCCTCGCTGTGATCAAGCGATTCGACCCAAGCGCCATTGATCCAATGCTTGGCAAGACTTTCCATCGATCGTGACCCCGTCATGAGACTTCGGAGGCGACTAGAATCCCGAATGCGGCTGCGCGCAGCAATGGGTCTGCCTCGGCAGGTCTGATTCCCGAAGAAACAATCCCGAATTGCGCCGGGTTTCGCGGCATAGTCCTGAAAAGTTCTGACGCTTACGGAGAGATCGATATGGCGGTGCTTGCTGGACGAGTTGCGTTCGTGACGGGTGGTGCCAAGGGCATCGGCATCGCCTACTGTGAAGCGCTAGTCGCTGCGGGCGCGACCGTCATTGTGGCGGACGTGGTCGATCCCGAGCCGGTTGCGCAGCAGCTGCGCGCCGCTTTCTCTGAAGCTCGCGTACTCGGGCTGCGCTTTGACGTGAGCAGTGAACCCGAAGTGATCAAGGCTGTGGCCGCTGGCGAGGCTTTCGCCGGTGGTATCGACGTGCTCGTGAACAATGCGGCGATCTTCGCTGCGCTGCCGCCCGTCGATGTAACAGACCTCGACGTCGATCTATGGGATCGCGTAATGGCCGTTAACGTCCGCGGCTGCTTCCTGATGGTCAAGCACGTAGTGCCAGTGATGAAGCGGCGCGGTGGTGGCAAGATCATCAACATTACTTCCGGCGTTGCGTATAAGGGACTGCCGGGGATGGTCCACTACTCAACCAGCAAGGGTGCCGTGACCACGATGACTCGTGCGTTGTCGCGTGAGCTCGGCAGCGCTGGAATCTGCGTGAACTCGCTCGCACCCGGTGCTGTCATGAGCGACACGATCATGCAGAACGTCGCACACGTGCAGCGTTACCATCAGTTCGCTACCCAGCAACGCGCCTTGAAGCGCGATATGGTGCCGCAGGATCTGCTCGGCGCTCTGGTGTTTCTGGCTTCCTCAGCCAGTGACTTCGTTACGGGTCAGACACTCGCCGTGGACGGCGGGTCGGTCAATACCTGATGGTCCCCGGCACCCCTGTAAGCAACGATCAGGTGGCCATCGTCATCGACGAGGCGCCGATTGGACGGCTGCACTGGAGAATATTCCTGATCTGCGCGGCGATCATGTCGCTCGACGGCTTTGATCTCGGTCTACTCGGGTTCGTCGTGCCGGCGATGGCTGCGGATTGGTCGCTGCCGCCGTCGAGTTTTGCTTTTGCGCTGTCGGCGTCGCTGATCGGTGTGGCATTCGGCTCTACGATCGCCGGTTGGATGGGGGATCGATTTGGTCGGCGCTCGGCCCTGCTATGGATGTTTATCATCGGTTCGGTGGGTAGTCTGCTGACGGCGCTGAGCACGGATCTTACGACCCTGTCCATCTGTCGCTTCATCACCGGATTTGGCATGGGCGGTGCAATCCCGAACGTCATTGCGCTGGTGACGGAGTTTGCACCGAAGCGGCGGCGTTCGTTCCTCGTGGTAATGGTGTATTCCATGGCTGCGCTGGGCTCAGTGGGTGCGAGCGTGATCGCAGGCCCGCTGATTGCCCACTCGGGCTGGCAGTCGATGTTCGTGGTCGGCGGCGCACTGCCGCTTCTCGTTGGTGCGTTAGCGTTCTTCGCCTTGCCTGAGTCCATCAAGTTCCTTATCGCCAGCGGTCGGCAACCGCAGACCGCTACGGAGCTGTTACAGCGTCTGAGTGGTCGTTCCGCTGAGGATCCGGCATTGTTGCGGGCGCTACAGGCGCCGCAGCAAACCAGTGAAGTGACCGTTGCAGCGTCGTCTTCGGGATTGCTGTTCGCGGGCTGGTTGCGCTGGGCGACGCCCTTGTTGTGGATCGCCTTCATCGGCACGCAGGCCCTAGTGTTCTTCAACTCGAGTTGGATGCCGACACTGTTGCGCGAATCCGGTTTTTCGTTGGACGTGGCGATCCAGGCAACGGGTCTCTTCCACTTCGGCAGCGTGTTCGGCGGTCTCATGACGTCGTGGCTGGCGTCTCGCTACTCGTTGTCGCGGTTGTTGGCTTTGCTGTATCTGCTCGCAACATTGAGTCTGTTGGCGCTGGGTGCGGAAGTGACCAGCGTTACCGCAGCGTACGTGCTCGCATTCTGTGTGGGCTTCGGCGTCGTCGGTGCGTCGTTCTGTCTTGGCGCCTTTGCTTCGAGCTGTTACTCGGATGCAGTGCGAGCCCGCGGAGTGGGTTGGGGACTTGGCATCGGTCGGGTCGGTTCGATTTCGAGTCCGCTGCTCGGCGGTGCTGCACTGGCCGCAGGCTATACGGTGGACTCGATTATCTCGACGCTCGCCGTGCCTGCTGCCATCTGTTGCATTGTGATGCTGCTGATCACCCGACTGCAGCCGACGCAGAAACCTTAACTACTCTCAAGCGCGGCCTTCAAGTCGCGTAGGAAAGCCGCGCCGGTCGCACCATCGACGGCGCGGTGATCACACGACAGTGTCAAAGTCAGCGTCGCCTCATCACTGTTCGTGCGGATCGCACCGACGGCGAGCGAGGCGCACTGCGGCGCCGCGATGATGGACGTAAACTCTCGAATCCCGTACATGCCGAGGTTCGAGATGGTAAACGATGCGCCATCGAGATCGCCCTTGCCCAGCCGTCGCTCCGTCACCCGCTGGCGCAGTGCTGCGAGTTCCTGCGTCAATTCTGTGAGGGACAGGCGATCGGCGAAGCGGAGTACTGGTGCAAGAACGGCCTCGTCGGTCGCCACCGCAATGGCGATGTGTGCGTGAGCGAAGCTCAGCAAGCCGTTTTCGGCATGGTTGGCATTCACGGAAGGGTGCTTTGGCAGCACGCGAGCGGTGGCATGCACGATCAGATCGTTGATCGAGGGTGCTGCGCCTGATTCCTTATACCGCGCACGCAATGCCTGCAGTGGTCGGGCATCGACATCCATCACCAAGTAGAACTGCGGAATTTCGCGAACCGACTCGAGCATTTTTTTAGCAATGGCGCGTCTTGTCGCACTCCAGGGCAGTAAACGCGGCTGCTCGACGCTACCGGCATTGGCCATTGGCTGGGCGAGCACGGCGGGTGCGGCGTCGGCACGACCCGCGGCGGTCCGTTCCACGTCCTCCTGCAGGATGCGACCGTTGGGCCCTGTTCCGCGCAGTCCCTCAAGCGATACGCCGAGGCTCTCAGCGAGGCGCCTCACGGGCGGGCTGATCCGAACGGGAGCTCCGCCGGCCGCAGCAGGCGCTGTCGATTCGGTCATCGCGGTTGGCGCCGCGACCGCAGCAAACGCCGGAGCAGCCGAAGCGGCAGCCGACGCTGCATTCGTGGCGTCGGCCGTCTCGCTGCTCGGAGGCGCGCGGAAAGTGGCGACGAAGGCGTCGATGTCCTGCTCGCTGCTGTCGGCGTCAGCGATGATGCCGACAAGCGAGCCGACGGCACCTGCGTTGCCCGCCTCGAGCAGGATGCGCCGCAGCACTCCGGCAGCAGGTGCATCGACACTGTTGACGATCTTCTCGGACTCCACTTCGAGCAGCGGTTCACCGCGGGTCACGGAGTCGCCTGGATTCTTCAGCCACGTGGAGATGGTGCCTTCGGTCATTTCGAGCCCCCACTTCGGCACGACCACGGCTGAAATCTTCGTACTCATCGGAGCACCTCGTCGACGGCGGCGATGATGCGCCGCGGATTGGGAAGGTAGGCACGTTCGAGTTCACGCGCCTGGGGTACAGGTGTATGCGGTGCCGTGACCATCTTGATGGGCGCTTTTAAGTCGTGGAACGCCTTGTCGGCCACGAGGGCTGCAATGTCGGCGGTCAGCCCGCAGCGGGGCGGCGATTCGTCGACCACCACCAGGCGTCCCGTTGCCGCTACGCTTTCGAGAATCGTTTCTTCGTCGAGGGGTGAGGGCGTGCGTGGGTCGATGACGTCGCAGCGGATACCGCGGGTATTGCGCAGTTCATCGGCTGCCTGAATGGCCCAGTTCACGGCTTGTCCAAACGCGACGATAGTGACGTCCTCACCTTCGCGCGGCATTGCTGCCTCGCCGAAAGGAATACTGTAAGCCTCGTCCGGAACCTCGCATTTTTCGGTGTAAAGCACCTTGGGTTCGAAGAACAGCACCGGATCCTCATCACGGATGGCGGTGATCAGCAGTCCTTTGGCGTCGTAGGCGTTCGACGGCACTACCACCTTGAGACCAGGGAAGCTCGTGAAAATCGGATAGAACGTCTGCGAATGCTGAGCGCCCGCGTTACGTCCACCGCCGGTGGTCATGCGGATCACCACCGGGCAGGCACACTGGCCGCCGAACATGTAGCGGAACTTCGCAATCTGGTTGACGATTTGGTCGAAACACACCGCGGTCAGATCAGCAAACATGATCTCGGCGATAGGCCGCAAACCGCAGAGCGCCGCGCCGGACGCGGCACCGATGATCGCGGCTTCCGAAATCGGCGAGTCGATTACGCGTTTGCGACCGTACTGGCGGTAGAGTCCCTTGGAAACACCAAATACGCCGCCGATTTCCACCGGCACTCCGTCTTTCTCGAAGCCGCCGACGTCTTCACCAATAAGGAAGACTCGCGGATCGCGGGCAAACTCGTGGTGCAGAGCCTCGTTCAGCGCATCGCGCATGCTCTTGATGGTCATGATCCGTATTCCTCAGCGATAGCGAACATAGACGTCTTGCAACACGTCGTCTGCTGTCGGGCGCGGAGCCGCCTTCGACTGTTCGACTGCGGCATCCATTAGGCGGGCAATCTCCGCATCGACGGCGGCGAGCTCCGTAACTGACAATTCACCCGACGCCGTGACCCGATCGATGAAGCGCGGCAGGCAGTCCTGCTGTCGCCGCAGTTCGGCGACGTCTTCCCGGCTGCGATACAACTGCGGGTCGCCTTCGTGATGCCCGTAAAACCGCGGTGCCGTGGCGACAATAGTCGAAGGCCCCTCACCGCGCCGGGCGCGCGATATCGCTACGCCGGCTGCAGCATGAACGGCAAAGAAATCGACACCGTCCACGCTGACTGCGGGCATGCCCATCGCAGCTGCACGCCCCGCCAGATCACGATTGCCTGCCGCATTGTCGATGGGCGTCATTTCGCCCCAGCCGTTGTCTTCGATGATGAATATTTTTGGCAGGCGTAACACGACGGCGAGGTTCATTGCTTCAAAGACGCTGCCGATGTTGGTACCCCCATCGCCAACAAACGATACCGCCACCCATGAGGCGCCTGTGATCCAGGACGCAAGGGCTGCGCCGACCGCGATTGGTGCGCCAGCGCCGACCACGGCATTCGCACCCAGCATGCCGCGGTTGAAATCGGCGATATGCATGGTGCCACCCTTTCCGCCACACAAACCTTCGGTCGAACCCCAAAGTTCCTTCATCATGGCAATGGGATCGCAACCTTTGGCTAGGCAATGTCCATGGCCGCGATGGGTGCTGATGATCTTGTCTTCGTCGGTGAGGTGCTCACACACACCGACGGCAATCGCCTCCATTCCCGCGTAGAGGTGCGTAAAGCCGGCGATCTGCCCGGTCTGGAATTCGACCCGGGTGCGCTCCTCAAATTCGCGCAGCAGTCTTAGCCGGCGATAGGCGCCGAGCAGTTGTTCACGTGTCATGGTACGGATGTCCTCATTATCGTACTTGAGTCAACTGCGCCGAGTCAGGCGCGCCAAGGCGCGCTCGGAACGCAGCAAAGTTTCGTCGACGTCGGCGTCGGTCATGGCTGAGCAGAGATTGAACCGCGCACCACCGGCCATCAGTACGCCCTCCTGCTGTAGCAGAACGGCTAGCTGAGCCGCGGTGCCGAGATCCTCCGTCGCGAGTTCGCTCGGTGTGTAGGCCACATCGCGATCGATGATGCGCAGACTGAAAATACCGCGGGGTCCCTGCAAGAGGCAGGGTACATCATGACGTCGCAGCAATGCGGCCAGTTCGCGCATCAGTCGTGCCTGTATGGCATCGATGCGCTCGTAGTGCCCTAACTGCTGCGACTGCAGCAGGCGTAGGGTGGCAAGCCCCGCTGCCATCGCAAGCGGAAAAGCGTTGAAGGTGCCAGCGCCTGTTACGCGTTGCTCGCGGAGTACTCGTAACACTTCACGTCGACCGGCCACGGCAGCCAGTGGCAAACCTCCGGCCAGCGCCTTGCCGAGCACCGCCAGATCCGGCGTGACGCCGAACGCGCCTTGTGCGCCCGATAGACCGACACGAAATCCCGTGATGACTTCATCGAAACACAGCAGGACACCATAGCGATCGCACAGGTGTCGCACCGCCTGCAGATATCCCGGATGCGGTGGGCAGCAGGCGTAGTTACACATAACTGCCTCCATCATCACTAGCGCGATGTCGTTCGAATGTTCGCGCAGCAGCGTCTCAAGCGCCTCGGCGTCGTTCCAGGGCAGACAGTAGGACTCGTCGGCGGCGGGTTGCCACTGGCCTTCGCTGGTGTTCACCGCGACGTTGTCCATCCAGCCGTGGTAATGCCCGACGAAGCGGACGAACCGCCGTCGTCCGCTGTAGGCCCTCGCAATGCGGATGACGAGTTGATCGGCCTCGGTGCCGGAGATGGCGAAGCGAACGTTTTCCGCACAAGGAAGGACGGCCGAAATCTTTTCGGCCAACTCGATTTCCGTCGTCGTGTGAGCGCGCGCCGAGGTGACGCTGAACAGCTGGTGCAGCTGCTGCTGTATGGCATCGAGGTAAGCCGTATTGGAGTAGCCGAAGATGGCGGGGCCCATGCCAAGCGTGAAATCGATGTAGTCACGCCCGTCGACATCAACGACACGTGCGCCATACCCCGCACCCAGCACCAGTGGCGGCGGCGCGTTGGGACCGGCACGCAAATTAGACTGTGTGCCAGGCATCACTCGCGCGGCGCGCTCGAGCCACTCGGCGACCGATGCGTGATCTGGCTGGC
>Ga0315906_10001665_pt1 | contig 32557 bp, 30 predicted proteins | sample LakEriMetagenome_4_FD_203526 | JGI IMG/M metagenome (GOLD analysis project Ga0315906, IMG submission 203526) | Freshwater fungal communities from buoy surface, Lake Erie, Ohio, United States - Buoy 2 MA122 | ecosystem: Environmental > Aquatic > Freshwater > Lake > Lake biofilm | place: USA... | reverse complement strand
CCTAAATCTAAAAGTTTGTCACGTAAAGCTTCTTCACCTAAAACTTCATCACCTAAATCTAAAAGTTTGTCACGTAAAGCTTCTTCACCTAAAACTTCATCACCTAAATCTAAAAGTTTGTCACGTAAAGCTTCTTCACCTAAAACGTCATCACCTAAAGCTTCAAAAATAACTAAATCTTCAAAAATATATATAGTTGGAAAAAAAATAAGACCCAAGACACCATCACCATCACCATCTAAAAAAAGAAAATCATCTGATGAAAAAAGAAAATCCCCATCCAAAAAAGTAAAGAAGAAGAAATATCACAAGAAACAAAAAATTTTTTAAGACTAAAATATCCAACTTATCTGTACAAAGGTTTAAGTTACGCGAAAAAACTAGAAATGTATAAACAAGATTTAGAAGAGCGTGATCAATTATTAGAATCAGAACACAGAGCTGGGTATAATCAACTTAATCTTCCAAGAAAGAAATTGAAACTTTAAAAAAAAAAAAAAATTTATTATTAAATAATAATAAAATGACAAATATATTTCCTTTTTCACATGATACTTTAATGAATTTAAATATAATTTTATCAGGTGTTCATTTGATATTATCAGTTATAATACTTATATTAATTTTTAAAGAAATTCAACTACATTATTGGGTATTACCTTCATTTTTAGTATTTTCATCTATAATATGTATCCTAATTTTATTATATTCTTTTGATTGTAAAAATAAAAAAATGTAAAACTATCTTAATTATTTTTTATTTAAAAAATAAATAAAAAATATGTTATATATTTACTCAATTATTTTTTTTCATATTTCATATTTAATTTATTAACTATACTTGATATATCACAAAACTGATTTTCATCATTAACTCTAACCATCTGTTTAGGATCAAATCCGTTTTCTCCATAAACTAACTGATATATACATCCAGAAACATCTCTAATTGTATTATCATAAGAAACTTTAATATCTTCGCACAACTTAACTATTCTACGTTGAATATAACCACTTGATGCAGTATTCATTGCAGTGTCACAAACACCCTCTCTTCCTGACATGCAATGAAAATAATATTGTTTTGGATTTAAACCTCTAATAAAAGAAGAATCAATAAATCCTCTAGACTCATATTTCATATGCATTGATAAATCTTCAAAAGGATAATGAGGTAAAGTTCTTTTTCCATTATTTAATACCTGTTCAACACGATGACCCTGTAAATTTTGTTGAGCTAAAAGAGAAGTGATTTGTGCTAAGTTAAAATAATCTCCTTTACTTCCACATTTAACTGTACTTAAGAAGTTATTAGATGGATTTAATGCATCTTTAGCAATTTTGAATCCAATATCCTTTGCTTTACTTAGTGCACCGGTAATTTTTATTTCTCTGATTCCTGGATGACTTGTTGTATTTTTAATGCCCTCTGCTTCAATGAAGCATTTTTCTATAACATATTTTATTTCTTTTGTTTGGTTTTCACCATGAACCATACAATCTTCAATACCTACGCTAAATCCATCTATTAATAACCATTCATTGGTTACAAATTGTATTAAATCAATAAATTCAGATGCTTCGTCGGGGCCATATTCTTTATATAAAATATGTATTATTGAATTATATGATGAACCTATTATTGTTTTATCAAAGGCTCCTTCATAGAGGACACCTTTATAAATTTTTACAATTGGTTCTTCAGGATCAAGATTATTTTTTCTTTCGTAAAAGAAATCACTTGGCAATGCTAATGAAACCAAACCTTTTCCATGAAAACATTGTACCTTTTTTCCTTTTTCTTTGAAAACTCTTCTAATTTCTTGAATTTTTTTCTGAGTTTTTTCTAAACTTAAACCAATTTTCATGCTTATATTAAAAAACTGGTCTTTTCTTAGTGGCTTTATTCCTAATGTCATCCTATATGCTCCTAATAACGAATCTTGTACTATTTTTATTGTATTTTTACTTGACTGGGCTGATATCATCTTATACTTTGATGCTGATAACATCGCCAATTCAGTCTGAGATTCTAGTGTTTGCGCAACGTGTATATTCTTGAAGTGTTGCTCTACGAGTCTCCCCGTAGCATAGACTATACCTTAAGCCCCATAAAAATGGAACCGATGACCGTTATTCAATACTAAATTAAAGTATTTACTCGTCGTTGGAAGAGTACCATATCTATTAAAAAAATAGACTTAGGTTTTCTCTGCGGATTGCCCAATCCTTGTCGTTTTTACTTTATTGATTTAATTATAAATCAAAGTGCCCGAGGTCATTACCCTGGGTATTATATTCAGTTTCCCATATATAAGTAGTAGACAAGGCTCTAAGGGGGTTCCCGCAATTGGGCCATCTCGCCAAAAACAGTTATATGTTCTTGACTAGGCGGTTATATGACTCTTAAAGAGTGAGTAAGTTACACTGTTTACCTCATATGGTTTCTTACTCAACCATATAAGCAGCCACCTGTTTGAAACCAATATAATTTCATCTCCCGTTACTACCTTATATCTCTATAAGGACTAGATCGTACCTTAAGCCATCATTAGAATTGTCAATTCTTCAGACCAACACCTTACCGATCGTTGAGACTTTCTCATGCTAAGACAAGCATCATATATAAAATGCCGAGCAAAATGCTCTTAAAGTTTAGAGAATAGCCTGCGGATTGTCTAATTCTTAACCTTTTTACCATTGGGTACGATAATTAATCGTGTTCCCCTTAAAAGTTTCCAATCAAGGGTGGTAGTTAAGACTCTGAAGAGTTTCCCGCAACCAGGTGTTTCGCTATATATTGTTTTTTTACTTCTTTAATAAATTCTTCGGCTCTTTGTTTTGAAACATCTAATGGAATATGAACTCCACCAAAATCAGCTTTTTTATTTTTATAATAAACATACCACCCATATTGTTTTTTGCGACGTGAAAGCGGTTTTATGAAATTATGAATATCTTCAGATTCTGGAAATTCAACATCTTCAAATCTAGAAAATTTTTTATCTTTATAGTATTCATAAACTCCATTAGACACTCGTTTCTTACCTTCTTCAGATAAACGAGTTGTTATAGTTCCAAATTTTAAATTATAACCATCTGGAAACATTGTGCCTAATTTTTTTATGTAAAAACTTTCTATTTCATCAGATTCATTGATTTGACATAATTCAAGTAATTCAACAACAAATTGATCTCTGCCATGTTTTCTAATTGAATTATTTAAATAGTGACATTGATTTTTTTTTATTGAAAATGCTTCTGATATATGTCCATTTAATCTTCTTTCCATTCCATATCTTCTATATTTACCATTATTCAATATATGCGAAACAGCTTGCCCAACATACATTTTATTATTTACAAGACAAGTTATTTTATAAATTTCCACGTATCGTTCATTCTCTTCAACTATTTTTCGGTGGTTTAATGGTATAATATCTTTTTTTATTATTTCCATGTTTATATGAGCCGTCAAATTTTTAAACCAATATATAACTAGGGGATTGCAAACTTTTAATTTCCCCTGTTTCCGACATAGATATTTATCGAAGTCCGCGTTGAAACTTGAAGTAATAGCAAGGTTAAATCGTAACGTTTTTCCAGGAATAATTACAATTTGCTGAGCCATCATACTTCCTTCGTGTAGGGTGGGCTGTCCGTAGCCCCCATTACTTTCGTAATGGACTAGACTGTATCTTAAGCAGATTCAAGTTGACTAAACTATCATTATCTACCGACACCCGTGGCATACTATAAAATATATAAGTATACACTCATGTCGTTGAGGGAGTATCATATCCTATCATATTGGACTTAGATACTTTACCCGCGGATTGCCCATTTACATTCTTAAAGTTATTACTGTGCCCTAGGTCATTACCCCGGGTATTAAAATTAGTTTCCTAAATTTAAGTAGTATTTAAGACTTTAGGGTTTTCCCGTCATTATAAGGTGTCTCGCCCAGATGTTAATTGGACTAGGTAGTTATATTATTTCATTTTTGTGAAATTCTTATTTTACACTGTTTACCCTATTCGGTGAATAAGAAACCGTAAGGCAGCTACCTGTTTTAACTCACATATATTATCCTATATATCTGTTCCCTTTGCTAATATTTTCCAAAGCCCATAATGGTTGAGTATTTAAATAATGCAATCTTTTTATAACTTCATCTATAGAAGGATGATTATAAGCAATTGGTATAATATGATCAATGTGCCAAATTGAACCATAATTTTCCCAATTCATACCTTCAACAAATTTATTTTCTAAATGTTTTTTAAAAACGTCAATATCACATCCTAAGTATTCTATACTATGATTTTTTTTATCATTTTTTAATGCTTTTCCAACACGAGAAGATAATCTATCTTTCAAAAAACCGGAAAAATTGCAACTGACACATCTAGTTCTTCTAGTTTTATGTTCACAAAATGAACCACCTACACACAGTAAACAAATAGTTCTTAATTTATTATGTTCACAGAACTGATTTCCATTTCTGCATAACTTACAAGTATCTTTTCTTTTTTTATGTTCACATAAAGAACCTCCGTCGCAATCAGCGCAATATGTTCTAACTTTATTATGAATACAATAAGAAGAACCGTTACATTTTCTACAACTACTTTTATTTAAAGCATGTGGGCATTTATTTGTCTTAAGATAATCAATTTGTTTTGAATTGCAATCAATACACTGCTTATTATACTCTCCAGTTTTTCTAAAATTAAAAGATGTTTTATCTTTAATATTCAGACATTTACTACAAATCATAGTTAAACTATTTAATTTGACTTGCAACAATTCTTTTCTAGTTTCTTTATTTTTCTTTTGTAGAGTAGCATATTTGTTACTACAATCAATACATTTTTTATTATAAACATCTTTAGTCTTAGAAAAATCAGATATTACTTTTATAACATTGCATTTAACACACACTTTTTCTCCTTCATTTGTTTCAGTTGATTTTATCTTATTTTCCTGATTTTTTTTATGTTTTAATAAACATTCAGAACAGCTTTTAGTTATTCCATTTTTTGCTTTATTGAATTTATGGTTTTCCAAAACTTGAAAACATGAATGACATTTATTATGTGTTGAAATATTATAATCAACTATATCTTTTTTAGTTTTAGTATTTTTTAATTTATTGGCACTAGTTTTTTTATTGCATTCTAAACATTGTTTATAATACTCTCCGTTTTTTCTTTGTTTAAAGTTATTAGGGCTTAAGTCTTTATTGCATCTTGAACATTTGATTTTAATTGTGGACATTGTTTTATTTAATATCCACATTTATAAATCAATTAGAATAAATATTTCGGGTTAAGTAATACCCAGTCTCCGTCTATTAAATTTCTTTCACATATGTCACCAATATTTAATGCATATGTCTTTTTCTCTGGATATTTAATATCAGGTACAAGTTCACCGTTTCTTTTTAATTTATCACCAAGTTGAAGAGTTTGTTTTCCATTATTAACTAATATTTCTTCTTCTTCCCCGGTTTTTGGATTTTTTCTTATAATTATATCACCGTGATTAACCCTTGTACCTTTAAAAAATAAAGCATTTTCTACATTTATTCTAGTAATTCCATCATCCTTCAAAATATATTTAACTTTTCCTTCATCAAGTAATTCACACATTTTTTTATAATTTAGATTATTAACTCTTACTGGAATTGTTAGGTTATTTGCCATTTGAGGTGGAATTGCTAATTGTCCCATTTTTAATGTTGGCTCTGGACCAATTACTGTTCTACCACTCTGCTCGCAATTATGACCAACTGTAAAATCACTTAATAAAAATCTTTTATTTCCATCAATTTCAAATCCGTAAAATTTAGATTTTTTATAAGGTTCAATTTTTATTTTTGATCCTATCACAAATCTGTAGTTTACAGGTTTATATTTTTTTCTCTCTAATAAAGTTGGTATATCTTCAATACCTTTACCGTAAATATAAAGAATTATTTTATCTATATTATTCTTTATTGACGTTTTTAATCCTAAAGAAGATGCTACCAATTTCAAACCTTCAATAATTTTTTTATATTCATGAGATTTCGTTATAACAATAACATTATTATCACTTTCACTTTCAACTGAACCATATGTGTCAATTATTCCAGCTAGTAGTTTCATTCTAACAGATGAATCATTAAAAATATAATCATTTGGAACAAATTTATTTTCAATCAGTAAATCATAATATTCTAATTTAGATATAAAATCATGTTTATAATTTTCACCTAAGTATTTTATATAGTAATAATTTTTATCATATTTGGATACTATGAAATTGTTTTCACTTGCCCATTTTTCTAAATATTCAATTGATTCTTTATTAAAAGATGTAATTGAACATTTAATTGAAGTTTCATCTGCTAGCCACATACCAAGTATATATGGATCAATTGTAACATTTTTATATGTCCAATTTACACATTTTTCTAATTTATAATCAAATAAAACTCTTTGTGAACTTTCAGATAGTTTCAAAAAATCTTTAATTTGAATATCAATAACATTATTCTCATCAATCATTGGATTTTGTAACTCCAACGATATTTTTTTTATGTTTTTACATTTTAATGATAAAATGTGTTCGGTATTTACTATATATGAATCTTTATTGTTTTGTATAACTTTATACATATTATCTTCTCCGTGACAAGTATTCAAAACTGTTCTTTTATTTCCGTCATCGCCAATTAAAACATCACCGACTTTTATATCCTCAACATTTTTTATTTGTCCGTTCCATAAAATTATTTTAGTTCCTTCAATCCAACATCTCTTACCTAAAAGGTTCATTCTAATTAAACCTTCTTTACCGGTTAATCTTTCTTTAATTCCTTTCATAACCCTACCACTAGTAGAGTGCTTGCTTCTACCAGAATTGTGTGTTACCGTAAAATCACCAAGTAAAAAACGATGGTTACCATTAATTATAAAACCATTATACTTTCCAATACCTATAGGTTTTACTGATAATTTGGATAGTAATTTATTTTCGTCGCATTTTTTATTAATATTTATTTTACTTTTTTTGTAATCTATAAAAAAAGTAGGTATTCTTGAAATAATATCATCTCCTGTAAGAGTTATTTTTACTTTCTTTGTTTTTTCGCATACTTCAAGTTTAGAAAAAAAAGCCAAAGATTGCGAAACGAAATGAATTTGCTTCATTAATCTTTCGTATTTGTTATCAGTTTCAATTTCAATTCTATCACCATTATCATATATAACACCTATTTCATCAACAATTGAAGCAAGTAAGTCTAGACGAGTATCAGAGTTATTATACATATAATCACTTGGAATAACTTTGTTATCAATCTCAAAATTATATTTTTCAATAATAAACTTATTATTGGCATTAAAATTATCAATTCTATCTAATAGGATAGTGATAAGAGTATGTGGATCAATTACATCTTTTTGTTCCCATAAAACAGATTTCAGAAGTCTGAAACCTACGAATTTTTCTGTAATAGAATCGGGTAATTTCATATACTCACTAACTTTTATATCAAAAGTATTTGGTATATTAATATAACTACAGCAATGTTTCATAATTTTTAAACATTGCTCTTTGGTTTGTTCCCTGTTTACATAATAAGTCTTCCTAAACAAATCTTTCTTTTCGTTGTCATACCATTCCATAGTATAACAAGATTCAACTTCATCCCAAAATATTTTTTTGTGATTTGGGAATTTTAAAGTTAATACGTGATTTTTATTAACAATATATGTATCAGCATTTTCTTGTTGAACCTCATACATTTGATCTTGCCCTGAACAAGTATGTATAACAATTCTTTTAGTACCATCATCACCTATTAGTTCATCATCCTCTTTGATTTCATCAGCTCTCTTAATATTACCAGACCATAAAAGTACAGGAGTATCAGGAGCAAGACATGAATTATTGAAATAAGTAGAAACTCTAAAATTTAGAGTTTGTAAATATTTCTGTTTTTTAGTTTCAGACAAAGGAATTCCATCTATTGGTTCAAGATGGTTATTAGCTTTTATAATTTCAATCAACTGAATAGTTAGATCATCATCTGATGTGTTTCCTTCAGATATAACGAAAGGTCTAGCACACGTAGGTATCACAGGAAATACAGTGATAATTAAATTTTTAGGATGAATAAGATCAGGGTTAAATCCAAGTAACCTAACATCATTATTTTCAATGTTATCAAAAATTTTCTTTATTTCTTCAGTTTGGAGATGGACACTAACTTTTTGTTTTTGTTTATTTTTATAAACCATATCAATAACATTATCAGCTATTATGTGTTTAAATTCTGGTTGAGGATGAGAACAATTTATACATATTTCAGTTTTTTGTAATTTTTCTATTATTTTATTAAATCTTTTAGTTCCTTTTGATCTGTTAAAATTATAAAGATTTATCTGATCTTCAGATATCAACATTTTATAACATTTTACACAGAAACATTTTAGAAACATAACTACTTGTTTATAATACAACGGGTGTATTATAGGTTCGTAAAATTCTATATAAGACCAATGACCACTACACTTCCATAGGTCATTTCCACAAGTAGGACAAATTACACCATTTTCAATAGTACCTAATCTAGGATCATATACTCCACCTGCTCTATTATTACCAAGTCTTGAATCAAAAATTTTGGCTACAGACATTTTTTTTATTTCTTCAGCTGAATATACTCCAAACGTAATAGATTCTATTTGTCCAGCTTCATGTTCCATTTTATTTATATTTAATATGATTTATAATTTGAAAAAATCATTTTTACTTTATTATTAAAAAAAATATTTTTATATAAATAAAAATGGGTAATGTATTAAATTTAATTATCAATTAAACTTTTATTAATAAAGAATAATTACTCTATTAAAGTTTCAAAGTTTAATATACCGTACATAACACTTTAGATATTGATCAAAGATGTGGTTTTATCATGCTGACGGTGTCTCAATAAGACCTGATATTTCTTTGAACTGTAAACCGTATATTAATTGTTATTTAGAATTTCCACATGTTAAACATGCATATGGTTCCTATATTGTGGATAATTTTTATTACAAATAATACAAGATTTTATAGACATCAAAAAAAATGATTTTAAAAAAAAATCAATAAAATCAATACAAACCAAGAAACAAGACATAAAATGATTTCAAACTTAAGATTCAATCGTTTTTCTGAACTAGCATACGAATCCGACGATGAAAAGTATGAACTAGCTCTACAGAAAGAGGCTGATAGAAAGGAAGCTGAGTTAAAAATTAAGAAACAGAAGAAGGATGAAAAAAGAAGACAAAAAAATATCGAAGATAAAATCAAAGATGATATTGAATATGGAAAACAATTAAAAAGAACAAAAGTTTATTCCATATTCTTTTGTTGTATTGAAGCTTATAGTTACATAAGTTATATTATTGAGGATAAATTTAATATAGCTTCATATTTATGTTTGGATTCATATTGTGTTCAAACAGTCAATACATATAAAAGGATCAATGGTCTTTTTTCAAAGGATGAATATTTAGATTTAGTTAAGATTATGGAATTGAACAAGACTGATTACTATCCAGTAGAATTCAGTAAACATGATATTATGGATATCATTTCCAAACAAGAAAACAGTGTTATTTCTGGATATGGAAAGTCTCATAGAATGATTTATGAGATATATTTAGCGTTACTTATAGATACGAAATGTATGCGTAAACTACTAACAACTGGACATTTTAGAAGTATGATGGGTATTTTTAGAGAGGGTGTAGAAGAAAAAATAGAAAATAATTATGGTGAAAATACGGATATACTTTCAGAGTATTTTCTAAAATACTTTGAAACAGGAAAAAGATATATAGCGAAGAGAAATAATTTTAAAGTGTTGTTTAGAAATTATGTAAGATTTGTTGGAAAAATAGTGGTTTTGTATAGAAAATCAATAAAATAAATATAATATTTTTATTATATTTATTAAGACTAACTCTGATATTATTTTTTTAAAAGTTGTAATATCGTATAAATTAATGAAAATGTAATTGTTTATTTTTTCCTTATATTTTTCCATGCCATATTAGCACGTGTATGAAGTTGTTTTTGCGTTAGTTTAGGATTTTCTTTGTTAAGTTCAAGCATTTTATTTTCAATAAATTTTTTTTTAGTTAATATTTCATCTGTTAAAGAATTATTTTGTGGTTGTAGATGTGTATTGTTATTAATAAAAGAAGAAGAATTCTGTTGTTGTGTTAATGGTTTTATAATACCATTTTCAAACAATTTTTGTTCATAGAAAGTTAAGTTTTTTTTATCAACATTTAGTTGATTAAATACATTTGTATTTTTTTCACAAAACTCAATAGCAATTTTACAAGCATGATATCCATCTTCAAATTGATTAACATAAAAAGCAGAAATACCCATTAAATGCCATCTTTTATAATCATAATCTTGTCTATTTACAAATAAAATAGCATCAGAAGGATATTGAATATTACATGCTAGTTTTAAGTAAGTGTAAGCAAGAATCCAATTTTTGACGTTAACATAATGAAAAGCTAAACATAATAGTGGTTCAACTCTAGATGAATGTTCAAAAGCTTTCATATACCAAACTAGTGAATCATACCAATCATGATTTAATTTTTGACATAATTCACCAGCTCTAAGAAATGAATGGAATCTCTCCTCTTCAAAACCATCTAATGTAGCTCTGATTTTATAATAATATAAAGAATCTTCATTATCATTTAAGCAAGAACATGTTTGTGCAAGATAGAAAACAGTTCTTGGTTCATTTGGATTTTTATTATATTCAGCTAAAAGTAATTCTTTATCTCTTTTGAAACGTTTTCCACTTTTATCATCGTCTTGTGTTCTGTCTTGATATAGAATAATAGTGTCTGGAAGTCTAACAATAGGTTCTTTATCACATTCTTCATCAAATGTTTTTATATATTCATGGACTGATCCCACGTATCTCCATTTTTTATGTGCTTTAATAAATCTTACATTAAAATATTTATCCATGCTACCACTCCACCATTGCTGACACAACAAGAATCCAGATGATTTATTATTTATATATTCATTAGCACATTTTCTTAGAAAACTAGAACCTCTCAATTCATCGTTTGTATCTAATAATAATAAATAATCTATATCCGGAAAACTATCTGCAAATTCTAAAGAAACGTTTCTTGATACTTCAAAATTAACAAATTCACCTTCTTTTAATCTTAAAGGAATATTATTTTCTTCACAAAAATCTTTACATATTTGAATTGTATTATCTGTTGATCCTGTATCAAAAATAACTAAAGAATCAGCAAAGTTCTTTATACTTTCTAAGGTAACAGATAACCTTTTTTTTTCATTTTTGACCATTATTAAAACAGCTATATGAACATTATTATTACTCATTTTATATTTTCTTTAATTTTTTAAATATAATAATTAATAAATATAAATTAAAAACCCTAAACAAGAAAAGTTTATAATATTTACGGATTATGGTATGAAAAAAAAGAAAATCAAGAAAAAATACGAAAATAAAGTCACAAAAAGAAATCAAATAAAATTAGATAAATTTTAAACTTATATTAAAGTTTAAAATTTATAAATAAATTATAACATTGTATTTATATTTACGTTTGAATTATCATTTTTATTTTCATCCTCATTAACATTATTAATAACGTCATCCATCTTTTTGAATTTATATCCATTCCAAACATTATTAGTAGGTTCAAACCATAATTTAGTTAGATAATCTTTAATATCATTTTTTACAGGCATAACATTGTTTGGAAAGCCATCTTTTAACCAACTTTTAAAGCTTTGGTATATTTCACCCAAAGAAACTGATCCAGCAACGCCTTTATCACAAGTAATAATAGTTTCTTCAATATATTGTCTATAAACATCGTTTTCTTTTTGATAAATAGCAGTAGCAATTCTAACTTTTTCGGGTTCAATACGCATAATAGTAGGATTTTGAAGTACTTTTTTGCGATGTTCTAATAAAACCCAACAAAAAGGCTCAAGTAGATCAGGAATTTTTTTAGAGAACTCTCTATCCATTGGAAATAATTTCTCCTTTAATTGTTCTTCGTAAGTAGAAGGAACAGTTAAATTAGGATCATTAGGTTTAACAAAAGTAGATTCAAAGGGTAAAACTCTAATACGATTCCATGTAGCCTTATCTGAGCTTCTAAGTTTAAGTAATTTATTACAAATAAAGTTTATTTTGAACATTGGGCGAATCTCCCTAGAACCTTTTCCTTTTTCAAAAAGATCACGACACCAAAAAGTATCATCTCCAGATAAACTTTTAAGATAACCGATATTTAATTGTTCATCAGCATCCGGTTCTTCCAAAACAGCCCATCTAACACCACCACCAGCTCTAGCTAATTCAGGATTAGCAGAACCATTAGAAGTTTTTTTACCAGTTAAAAGTGTAGTACTAAATTTAATAGCATATTCACCAAGCATTCTTTCCATAATTGATTGTGTAACAGATTTTCCATTATCACCTTCTCCAAGCCAAAATAATACAATTTTTTGATGATTACCACCAACAAAGACATCAGAAGCATTAGTAAGAAAATATTGTCTTACAGAAACATCAGGAAATACTTTCTCAAGAAAGTCGTGAACAGCAAATACTCTATCATCTTTTTCATCAAAGTCATAATAATTAATAGGCATTTTTTTACTTATATAATCTTCAGGTCTTCCGGGTCTAAACATATTCTCTTTCAAATCATAAACTCCATTTTTGAACCCAATCATATAAGGGTTAGAATCAAGTAACGTTTTGAAATTTTTATTATAAAATATATCAACGGCTTCATTCATTACTGCCTTTTTAAAAGAATTTGTTTTCAAATTATGGATAGTTTTTTGTATTTGTTTTATTTTTTGTTGTTGATTATTTTCTTCTGAATTTTCAATAGCCAAAGCTTGTTTTTGAAAGCATTTACCACCCTCTTCAGCAAACTTCAAAACAATTTCACTAGAAATTTTCTCTCTTAAAAAAACACCTTCTTCAACTTCTTCCCAATGATGTTCAACAAACTGATACCAAGTTTTGTTAGTAACACTTGCACAAACAAATTCAGTACAATATTCAGCATATAAAAGTTTAGCAATATCATAATGAGAACCTTCAAGTGCATTTTTTACGTATTGTTGACCTTGTTCTTTCTTAAACTGTTCATATTTTTCTGGACTATCTTTCTTAGCAAAATGTATTAAGCTTGCAATACTACAATTCTTTTTAGTCATTTTATCCCATTCATCTAGACATTTTCCTTCATCAAACTTGTCCTCACATCTAGCTGAAAAATCTAACCATAATTCTCTCGCTTCGTCACATCCTTCTCCAATATTGTATAATATCCATCCAATATAAATCCATTCTTTATATTCTACACATCTAAAATCAGCAAGCATAGGTAATAGTTCTTTAGCAATCTTCAAATCATCTGCAACACTAGTTTTCAAGTTTTTAATTTCTTTTCTAGTAGTTGATAATCTTTTCTCTTCCTGTAAAGGTGAAAGCAATCCAAAACGTAAATCATTAATTTCTCTATTTGAAGGAATAATACTCAAAATTCTAGGTAAGTAATAAATTTCTCTATCTGTAATATTAATTCTTCTTTCGCGAAAATCATATAATTTATAATTTTTAAAAGCATCATTTATAGAAATTTCATTTGTAGACGAATCATATATTTTAGATAGTAAATATGGTTTCATATTAATATCTTTACGACTTCCATACATAAGCCATGGTTTAGTTATAACATCATCATCAAGCAATTTACTAGAATCTTCTATTCCTATTTCTGCAAATACATCAAACTCTTTAAGCATGTTTTTAACTCTAGGAATCAAATGTATTTTTTGCTCATCTTTATTTAAAAAAATATATGGAAAATGTAAATGAAAACCACGTTTAAAATATTTATGACCATTACTCGTTACTGAATATCTTGGTTTTTCTAAAAATACACATATTAGGTTTTCATCTGTACAATCCTTAAGAATATTTCTTAACACAGATTGATAAATCTCAACAACTTTCTTTATTTGATTTTCAGAATATACTTCACTTCTTAAATCTAATGCTTCATCTTCCGATAATTTTATATCAAAATCAGCTATTATTGGTAAATATTCAGTTGGTTTCTCTGCTATTCCTAACACTTCACTTGACAAAATTTCTTCTTCAGAAAATGTACAATAAAGATCAAGTAATTTTTCTTGTGCTTCTTTATTTAATTGAAACTTACCTAATGGTGAAATCATAGATACATGAGTATGAAAAACACCATCAGTATAATAATTCTTTATAAATGTTGAAACTGTTGAGTTCATTATTTAATAATAAAAAACATATTTTAAAAATATAATTAATCATTTTTAATTTAAAAAATTATATATATTATTAATAATAAGCTAAATATGTTTAAAAATATGTTTAATAAAGACGTTACAGAAATTTTAGATAAACTAGATAAAGATTATGAAAATGACACTGTTTTAATTGATGACGATAAAAATATCCCAACCAGTTTTTATTATTCTGCAACTAAAGAAAATATTGTTGAAGACAATGATGTTCATTATTCTGAAAATGTATCAAATTATGTTGATGATAATCGTAATGATGATACTGAAAATTTATCAAATGATGTTGATGTTGATGTTGATGATAATCGTAATGATAATCGTAATGATAATCGTAATGATGATAATCGTAATGATGATATTGATAATAATAATAATGATATTGATAATAATAATGATTCAACTGATAAGCTTAATGAAAATGATGAAGATGAAGATATTAAAGATAAATTGTATATAATTAGTATTGATAATATACCTCATTTTTATGAAAATAATTTGAAATCAGCAAGAACAAAAATGTGGACATTAGCTGATGTACTTCTATCTAATTCTAAATATAAGAATGATAATATGTTTGGTTCTGAATATATCTTTACTAATAGTTTAGATAATCTTCAGATTGTATCACCATTTAATTTCTTTATGTTAAAGTATCACCATATTATTTTTGAATTAAGGATTGATTATGTTGTTAAGTATCAAACAAAAAATAAGAAAAATGAAATTATATTCTAAGTAAAATTCTATTATATTATTATATTATAACAAAATTTTAAGAGTTTCGTATTTTTTTTATTATTAATAGTGTTATTTTTTTATTATTAATAGTTATCATTTAAACTCAATTTTTTTAGTCTTGATAATTTTCCTATACTATCTGGTAATATCGTTAATTTATTCTTATTTAAATTCAATACTACTAGACTTGATAATTTTCCTATACTATCTGGTAATGTCGTTAATTCATTATGATATAAACTCAATTCTTTTAGTCTTGATAATTCTCCTATACTATCTGGTAATATCGTTAATTTATTCTTATCTAAATTCAATTTTTCTAGACTTGATAATTTTCCTATACTATATGGTAATGTCGTTAATTCATTATAACTTAATTCCAACTCTTTTAGACTTGATAATTCTCCTATAGTATCTGGTAATGTCTTTAATTCATTACGATATAAACTCAATTTTTCTAGACTTGATAATTTTCCTATACTATATGGTAATATCGTTAATTTATTCTTATTTAATTTCAAGTCTGTTAGACTTGATAATTCTCCTATAGTATCTGGTAATGTCTTTAATTCATTATGATATAAATACAACTCTGTTAGACTTGATAATTTTCCTATACTATCTGGTAATGTCGTTAATTTACTATCACCCAAATACAACTGTTCTAGACTTGATAATTTTCCTATACTATCTGGTAATCTCGTTAATTCATTATAACTTAAATCCAACTCTGTTAGACTTGATAATTTTCCTATACTATCTGGTAATGTCGTTAATTCATTATCAATTAAATCCAACTTTTTTAGACTTGATAATTTTCCTATACTATCTGGTAATGTCGTTAATTTATTTTCATCCAAATCCAAATATGTTAGACTTGATAATTCTCCTATACTATCTGGTAATTCATTTTTATCTAAATAATTATATAAACGTCTTTGAGCTAAATTCAATGATGTTATTTTTTTTAAATGTGATTTTATTATCTTCAATTTTATCAGATCGTGATCAATTAATACATATAATATATTTTTAGTAAATTCAAATGTAAAATCTTGTTTCCAGTTTATATTTTTATAAAACTTATTATATACTATACTAAAATCATCAGTTTTTTTTTTTATTTTTTTTATTTTATAATTATAATTATAATCTTTAAAATCCAAGTCGCCATGTCCTGGATGAAAAAACACTCTCAACTCACCATCCAGTAAAAATTCTATATTATTTTCATCTTCACTAATAATTTCTATATTAATTTCTGATGATATTTTTCCTAATATTTTTCCTAATGTTCCATCTCCATGGTAATATTCATCATCATTATATTTTAAAATTTTTTTTAGAATAAATATTATATTCTTTAAGTTATTATGTATATCACCTGATTGATTATATAATCTAACTTCTTCTTGTTCTTCTTTACTTTTTTCCAAATTACTTACTACTTCTAACCATTCTTGTGTTGTTGACTTTATATCTTCTAGTTGTTTTTTCATTGTACCATATTTATGATAAAATGTTTCTAAATTTTCATGGAATTTTCCTTTCTCAACACTAAATTCTCCTCTTTCATTTATAAAATAAAAATTCAATAAATTTAATAATGTTGTTTCTCCACATGTACTAAAAGTATACTTTTTACCATTTTTTTTAGTAAATGTATAATTCATTATATATGGTAATTTTCTATAGTTACCTATATTAGTTAGAAATTTATTTATAATTAGTTTGTTGTTACGTTCTTTACAACAAATATATAATATTCTATCTTTATATTCATTGAATTCTTCTGATTTTATAAAATACAATAAATAATGTCTCATTATGTATTTTCTTATATCCGAATCTATACACACACTATAATATATAAATTTTTTTATTTCTTTCTCTATTTCTTTCTCTATTTCTTTATCTATTTCTATTTTAGACAAGGAGGGTACGGATATATAGTTAATTAAATTTTTCTTGTATTTAGATTCAGATGTTATAATTTTCGAGAAATATTCAATATTTATGTTTAAATCACCGATTATTTTTTCTGGATCATCTAATATTTTTAATTTGTTTAATATTTTTGATTCGTCTGTTTTGTTTTTTTTTAGTATATTTTCTTTTTTCTTTTCATATGTATTTTTAGTGTGTTGGTTTTTATAATAAGGGCTTTTTCGTTTATTACAATCTATTATTTCAGATGATACACTTTCAATTAATTTTTCAAAATCATCATATAATCCTGATATAATTATAAGTCCAAGTATTGTAAATTTATTGTGAAAAATTTGATTTATATCATTTTCACGATGGAAATTAAATAGTTCTTTAATGAAATCAAAAGTATCATTTTTTTCTTCAATTGTTTTAAAAATTTTAAAAGAAGAAATTGTATAGATAAATGATTTATTCTTAAATAAAATTATATCTTCAATATAATTTTCAAGTTTAATTATTTTTGAAGGCAGTGGTGTAATAGGAATAGGTGGTGTTTTACTCCCATCCGTTTTTCTATTTAAGGAAACTCTTGATTTTTTACGATTTGATTTTCTATTTAAGGAAACTCTTGATTTTTTACGATTTGATTTTCTATTTAAGGAAACTCTTGATTTTTTACGATTTGATTTTCTATTTAAGGAAACTCTTGACTTTCTATTCATTTATTATATATATATAACATTAATTAATATTATTTATTTTCTTTTACTTTTGCTTTACTTTTTTATATTTTTTTTACTTGCTTTTCTTTATTGAGAGAAATAAAGACAATAAATATTATGACTCTAATTAATTCTATAATTTTAAGTAAAATATTAATAACATTTTTAAATACTACTAATATTTTCATTAAAATAATGAAAATATCACAAACCATATTATGTGACTTAATAATTATGTCAATCATAGAAGTGTAAAGAATCCAAGAATGCTTAATAAATAATATAATTGACTTCGTAAGTCCAAAACAAAAAGATAATATTAAATCAAATAAATGATTCAATAGAAATAAAGACAAAAATGCTATCTCTTTAATCTCTACGTAAGATAGAATAGCTAGATTCTCAATGTCATTGAATGAAAGCATTTGTAAAGATTCCATATTACAAGTGAAAATAGGTTAAAAAATTAAAAAAAAATCATTTTTATTGTTATTTATGTATAAATAACAATAATATTCTATAATATAATAACTATTATCGTTTTAACACTTCAAAATTAAATTCATGTATATTATTATTAATTTTAATTATCTATCTAATTTATATATTTATTTAGTTGAATAAATCTAAAAATTCTTTTATAAATTTTGGAACATCTCTTTTTTTCCATTTATGAAGTGCTCTTTTCTCAAAGAAATAATATTGTTGATACGCATAGATTGCGTCATTTTCATCTTTATAAACATCTGGTAAAGCTTGTGGTAATTTTGTTATACCTATATCATCTATATCTGGTAGATTATCACCTAGTTCATCAATAATTCTTTCACATTTATGAACTTTTCCGTATCTGAAAGTATATTCTTTACAAAGTTCTTTACCCATTTTATATGTCCACAAATAATTAGATAATGAAGTTCTAATCCAAATAGTAACTGGATGATTCTTATGGGTAATTTTGTATTTTGGAATATACTTTTTTTTTATTGTAGTTTCATTACAAACATGATGAGCTGTTGACATCATTTGTGCTATTTCCAGAATTATTTTAATTACATGTGAATCTACATACATCTCAGCATTCTTTTGCTGATTCATATGTAAAAAAAATATGTTCATTTCTATTTTTACTTAAAAATTAGTAAATACATAAAAAATCATTTTTATGTCTAAATAGTAATTTCATCAATTGTCGTTCTATCCCAACTTTCATCAGTTTCATTAGATGAAGGAGAAGATGTTTCCTTTTCTTGTTCTTCCACGTTATTTTCATTACTGATAAAGTAATTTGACAAAATTGAACTTAAATTTATTTCAAAAATATTTGGTGGTTTCGCAATTTTTTTTTTCTTTTTTTTTTCTACTAAAGATTTAAAAAACTTTTGGATTTTCAATGCATTTTTATTATTATGTTGCTCATTATTATTTTCTTTTTCATAACCAGCAACATTTTTATTTTCATTATCTACTAATGTTTCTTTTTTTTCAACAATTATTTCTTCTAACTCAATATTTGTTGTTAACTCAAAATTAATTATTGGATTTATAGAAATGTCAGAAATTGTTGACTTAACTGACGTGTTATTCTGACTCTTAAAAAACATGTAATTTTTGTTATTAATTGTCTCAATCAAATTAAAATCATAAAACATATTTTTTATTTGATGTGATATTTCTACTTTAAAATTACCTAAAATAAAACTTTCTATCTTAAAGTTTTTATATCTATCTTCAATAATATCATGTATATGAACTATTTGATAAATTTCTTGTAATTTTATTACATCGTCCATATTATCTGATAAATTAAAAGATAGTATAATAATTACTTTATCATTATTTTTATATACTAACCATTCAATTCCTCTATTTGTTATACAATCTTCTAATGAAGAATTTATTGTGTTCAACTTTTTGAATCCAGATTCTATAGGTTTCTTATTTGAAAAAAAACAAATCCCATTATCTAAGTATGGTGAAAATAAATTAAATATTGATGGATATGTATTATTTACAGTTTTATATGTTAGAATATTGTCAAATAAACTTTTATAGTCCCAAAATCCATAATTGAGAATAGGAAAAAATGATGTTAACCTTGTAAAAAAAAAACTAATAATATCGTAATCATTTGTATGTAAATTATTATTCACAAAATAATATTTATTATTCAACATTTTTGTTAGAAATGTTGGTTTATAAATATTTAAATTACTCAAATATGTAAATATATATCCTAACAATCCAGTTCTATATCCGTATGTTTCATTTAAAATAATAACATACATTTCACCCTCTTCATTCGTTAGTTCAGGAATTTGAGATAATAATACTGACTTCCAGTATTTACTTTTTAAATTTATATTTTCTGTAAACCATGGTTTAGCTTTAGTATTCCAAAGAGTTAAGTTTTTTATATGCATACAATTTATATATAATTTATATACAATTTATTCTTTAAATTTTATAAAATTTAAAGAATAAGTTTATTATTTTTAAATAATAAAAACTAAATGATTACATATTCTTTATACGATGATAAATCTTTTATTATTTATTCTAACAAGACTGAAACTTTAGAAACTTTTTTTGATAATATTGATGGTTATTGGTCTTCTTTGAATGATAATTATGGATTTGTTACTTCTCTTAATGAAAATAAAGTAAAAAAGATCGTTGAATATCTAAATATTATAAACAATGGGAAATCTAGAAAAGATCAAAATAAATATAGAAGATCTGAAAGTGAAAGTGATTCTGACTCTTCTTCTTCGGAAATTATAGTAAAAAAACATATTTCTTCACCCAAAAATAAATACAAAAAGTATCCTTCTAATATATGTTCTTCTTCTTTTACTTCTAAAAATCCTCCGACTATTGATCTTGATATACTACTTTCTTCTAAAAATAAATCATCCTTGGATGATGACGATGATTTATCATATTTATCTTCTTCATCTTACAATAGTAGTTCTTCTGATGGATTTCCTAGCCCAGCTACACCAAAAAAAAGAAATGATGTTAATGATATTGCCGATACTGTTCAAATTTTAGAAAAAAGAATTAAATATTTAGAAACTAAGTTATCTAAAAAGTAAAAAAACATATATAGTTTTAAATGAGATCGCTTAAAGTTATATCATTTTGTTTATGGGGATCAGAAACAAGATATAATATTGGGTTGATAAAAAATATTAAATTGGCTTCTATTTTTTATCCAGATTGGATTTGTTGGGTATATATTCACTATCTTGTTTCTAAAGATATTTTTAATTTTTTACTCACTTGTGATAATGTTAAAATTATTACTATTAATGATACTAGTATAACTCCTACTAAATTTATGTTGTATAGATTTTTACCTATATTATCTTATGATGTCAAATACTTTATATCAAGAGATGTTGATACTAGAATACAACCAAGAGAAGTTTTAGCAGTTAATGAATGGCTTGAATCTAATAAAAGTTTACATATAATGAGAGACCACCCTCAACATTTTCCTAAAATTTTAGGAGGAATGTATGGTATTAAATGCACTGACGAGTTATCTAATTTAAATTGGATTGATACTATTGACTATTTTTTCAGAGTTAATGATAACAAAAAAGATGATCAAGATTTTTTAGTAACTTATATATATTCTAAGTTTTATAATGACAGAATAATTCACGACGAAATTAAAAGATACGAAAGTTTTGAATGTAAATCTTTTCCTATTCCTTTTGAAAAAAATGGACATTTTGTTGGTTGCTATATATATGAAGATGATTCTACTGATATTTTTACGAAAAATGCTCTTCTTTCTTGGTTAAATCATAACTTAAAAAATAGAATTAGTATTCATGATGTTTCTTATCACGATAAACTTATTCATTTACAAAAATCTATTGATAATATTTATATTGTTCATTATACTAAACTTACTGAAAGAAAAAAAAGTTTAACATTACAAATGAACAAGTTATTAATTAATAATTTTATTAACTGTATTTGGATTGACAATTTTGATAGAGAAAATATTAGTTTTAATACTTTTAATGATTCTTACAAATACGATTCCAATATTGTTTATAGAAATCTATCTGATGGTGAAAAAGCTAATCATCTGGCACATAATTATATTTTAAAACAAATTTTTTACAACGATAATATTTCTTTAGTTATTGAAGATGATACTATATTTAAGAATGATTTTATTAATCATCTATACTATATCATGAATAACTTACCTAATGATTGGGATATTATTTGTCTTGGTGGTCCCACTTCAGATTGTGTTTTCCCTTGTAAATCGTTGCCTAATTCTACTAAACTTAATTTCTTGTCTGATGAAATCAAATTATATAAGCCTGAAACTCCTGCTCCACAAACTGCTAGTTGTTTATTAATTAATAAAAATGGTTCTGAAAAATTACTATCTTCTAAATATATTTTTCCTTTCAGTTCTCCAATAGATCACACTATTTGGCTGTGTTCAATGGATACTAATATTAATATGTTTTGGTCACAACCTTGGATTACATTTGAAGGAAGTAAAAATAATTTATTCAACAGTTCTTTTTCCGAAAGAGGTTTTTAAATAAATTATTTTTTTTTAATTATTTTTTATATAAAAAATATTTTTTTTATTATTTATAATAAATGACTAGTAGAGGAGAATTAATGAATTATATATTTTATGGTCCTGATGATGATGTACAACAAACTGTAGATGTACAACAAACTGTAGATGTACAAAAAACTGCTGTTTCTGATGAAACTCAAAATGATGTACAACAAACTGTAGATGTACAAAAAACTGAATCTGAATCTGTTTCTGATGTTTCTGATGAAACTCAAAATGATGGTAAAAAATCTAAAAAATCTAAAAAATCTAAGAAATCAAAGAAGAAATCAAAGAAGAAATCAAAGAAGAAATCAAAGAAGAAATCAAAGAAGAAATCAAAGAAGTCAAAGAAGTCAAAGAAGTCAAAGAAATCAAAGAAATCTAAGAAATCAAAAAAATCAAAGAAATCTAAGAAGAAATCTAAGAAGTTAAAAATGTAATTTTATAATAATATTATTTATTATAAAATTTATTTAATCCAAGAAAATATCTTTAAATTTTTTCATTACATTTTCAGGATTGTAATCCTTATAACAGTTATTATCTTGATTAATATATTTAGAAGGATCAAAATTTATAAGAATATTATAAAATTCTTCTTCATCTTTAAATGTAATTGCTTTATCACCAAGTATTTGTAGATGATTAGTATTCCATGTCCATCCATTATAACATATAATTGGTTTATTATTTACACTATATTCACCAATACTTAGACCAAAAGTATGTCCTAATGTAGAACACTCTAAATGAGCATCACTGGTACATATAAATTCATTTTTTTCTTCATCTGTAATAACTTTATCCAGATAAATTATTTTAGGATGATTATAAAAACGAGGAGTATTGATAAATAAAAAGAATCTATCATCTGTATTATTTACTATTCTTTCAATAACACTAAAACAGAAAACTAAATTAAAAGTGTCAAGTCCACCATATCTTGAAAAAACAACAGCATTTGACGGAATTCCTAATTTTTGTCTTAAGTTATCATTTGTTGTTGAAGGGGACAAAGATATCATATGAGGAACATATAATGTTTGATTATATTTTTCAACCAACGATTTAGAAACACCTGCGTAAACATCTCCATGTGGTTCAGACATATCAAAAACGCAATGAATACAAGTTTTAATTTTTTTAGAAATTATATCATTATTTTTTCCGTATTTTATAACATAAAATATGTTACAATCTGATATAAAATTTTCTAAATCTTCTAAGTTATTATAAAAATAAACTTGAAACCTGGACATAAATTTTTTAACTGCTATATCCTCATTTTTATTATTTAATATACTTGAATATGGAGCTACAATGGTACTAATATTATTAAGTAGTGTTTCGTTATAATGAGCGTAATCGTATATTGCAACGCATGTTCCTCTTACATCAATTGTATCTGTATGAAATGCAATTTTTAACATTTATTAAGATTATTTTATTTTTTTAATTAAGAAATACAACAAAATGTATTTTTATAATTACTACATCCTAAACAATTATTTATTTTCATATTATCCTGATTAATTTTATCTTCATACTTTCTTTTATTAATTCTAATTTCTTTTGATATTATTAAAAATATACTTTCTATATTTTTATTATCAAATGATGATACTTCTACATATTCTATATTTAAATTATCTGCCATTTCTTTTGCCTCTTCATACTTTACTTTACGTTCTATGTCTATTTTTGCACCTACCAAAAGAACTGGCATTATTGTATTTTCTTTTTTGTAATTATTTATATCTTTGTACCAATACTTTACATTATCAAAACTTTTTTTATTATTAATGTCAAAAACTATAACTACTGCATCTGACCCTTTATAATAACATCTCAATATTTCTCTATATCTTTCTTGTCCTGATGTATCCCAACATTGTAATTTTATTATTTTATCATTTAATTCTATAGTTTCAAAAAATACATCTATTCCTATTGTACTTGATAAATCAAAATTAAAGTTTTTATCAAAATATCTCTTTAGTATTGATGTTTTACCTACTCCGTAATCGCCTACAAATAATATCTTATAAATATAGTCGTACATTTTATGTATATATTATAAAATCACCACTTTAAATTTTATATATATAATTTCCTATATTGTATTATTATTATTATCGTTTCTATCTATATCTATTAAATAAAATTCTTTATAATCACTTACTTTACTTTTACTAAATAATAAATGTTCGTATCTTAGGAGATTTATACTTGTTATTATATTTACACAACTATTTGTGAAATTACCTATACCACTGTTACAGCTTTCACACCATGATTTTTTATTATTCTTTAAAGAACAATTTATTATACTTCTATCTGTTATTCTATAAGTTGAAACTTTATTTAGATAATTATTCCATACATTAACACTTACTTTCAAATATTCTTTATTATTTTTTATTACTATCATTTTATTTTATATACGTTTTATTTATAAACTACAAAATTTTATGTTTAATTATGAAAGAAATATGTTCAAATATTTTATAAACACAGTATTGCTTATAAAATAATTACAAATGTATTTAAGAAGGTGGAGGTAGAGGTGCTCCAGGTTCTCCTTGTGGTCCCTGTGCTCCAGGTTCTCCTTGTGGTCCCTGTGCTCCAGGTTCTCCTTGTGGTCCCTGTGCTCCAGATTCTCCTTGTGGTCCCTGTGCTCCAGGTTCTCCTTGTGGTCCCTGTGCTCCAGATTCTCCTTGTGGTCCCTGTGCTCCAGATTCTCCTTGTGGTCCCTGTGCTCCAGGTTCTCCTTGTGGTCCCTGTGCTCCAGGTTCTCCTTGTGGTCCCTGTGCTCCAGATTCTCCTTGTGGTCCCTGTGCTCCAGGTTCTCCTTGTGGTCCCTGTGCTCCAGATTCTCCTTGTGGTCCCTGTGCTCCAGGTTCTCCTTGTGGTCCCTGTGCTCCAGGTTCTCCTTGTGGTCCCTGTGCTCCAGATTCTCCTTGTGGTCCCTGTGCTCCAGGTTCTCCTTGTGGTCCCTGTGCTCCAGCACTCATACTAGAAACTGTAGCAGTCAAAATGTTAATTCTTTTTTCTAAGTTTTGAATAACGCGAAATAATTGATTAAATTCGGACATTTATTATTTATATTATTATATAGAAAAATAATTTTTTTTAAAAAAATAATATTACATATAAATATATATAAAATTATAAAATAATATAGAATAAAATTTGTATTATATATTATTATATATTATATACAAATAAGATGTTTGATATAGTAATACCAGTAGGTCCCAACGATAAAGTCATAATAGAAAACCAATTACAATTTACTAAAAAAAATATTATGGGGTATAGAAATATATATTTAATATGTTATGATTCATCTATTATATTTGATGGATGTATTACAATAGATGAGAAAATATTTCCATTTACACCAGATACGGTTTTTAAATTCCATGGAAAAACAAATAGATACGGTTGGTATTTGCAACAACTATTAAAACTATATGCTGGAATAGTTATACCTGATATTTTAGAAAGATATCTTGTTATTGATTCAGATACATTTTTCTTAAAACCCATTACATTTATAGAAAATGATAAATGTTTATATAATTATGGAACTGAACATCATAAACCTTATTTTAGTCATATGACACGATTAAATAAAAATTTAAAAAAAGTATATAATAAATCGGGTATATGCCATCATATGATGTTTGAAACTAAATATATTAAACAACTAATTGAAATTGTAGAAAATGAACATAACGATACTTTTTATAATATATATCTTAAATTAGTTACTGATATAAATGGAAGTGGGGCATCTGAGTATGAAATATATTTTAATTTTATTTTAATTAATCATAATGATAATATAAAGATTAGAGAATTAAAATGGTGTAATAGTAATACATTAGATTTAGATAGTGATAATGATTACATTAGTTGTCATTATTATATGCGTTAAATTGAAAATATATAGGTATCAAATAAAAGATTCTAAATAATTTATAATTTATAATTAACATATTATTAAAAAAAAGTGTAAGAGTATCACTTTTTGAACAGGTGTTAAAAATAAAATTAATTTAGAATAAATTTAAAGGAAGATATAAACTATATAAAATGAATTTAGATATAATAAATAAACAGATAAAAGATAATTTTTATAAAGCATTTTTTGATAAGATAAAAGAAACAGTAAAATCAGACAAACCAGATTATGAATGGATATCTTCATTATATATAGAAATAAAGAACAGATTATTGTCACTTACTAAAAAAGATGGAAAAACATTTACAGAAATAGATGAAAGTTTTGATAGTGAACTTTTTGATCAAATGATAATAAATGATGTGTTTGACGTAAATTCAATGATAAAATTAATAAATAATACTTATAGTTGGATAGAAAAATTACAATCTCCAATGAGAGATAAAGAATTACAAGAATCAAAAAATAATTTATTTAGAGAAGAATCAGATAATATAATCCCAAAGTTTTTGATGGAAGTTCACAAATATATAGACTACATTTACGAAGATTTAGATAATCTGAAATCTAAAAAAAAATAAAAATATATTTATTTATTATATATAAATAAAATGTCTTGTAAAAGTTGCTCACTAATGGAAAAAGAATTAGATGGTAAGAAAAGAAGCTTACTTAGAAAAATCAAAAAAAGTATTAAAATGAAATCAAAGAGAATGAAGTCAAAGAGAATGATGAAGTCAAAGAGAATGAAGTCAAAGAGAAAAGCAAAGAGAAAGCTAGACTGGTAAAATATAAATTATATTATATTCTTCTTTTATTTCTACTAGAAATAGTAGATTTCATGTATTTATGATATATAAATGTATGTATTTTTAATGAAGATCTGCAAAAAGGACACAATTTAGTTGCTTTAGATTTAGAAAAACTATAAAAGCAATGTTTATGCATAAAATGATTATTAGTACATAATCTAACAATATTTTTATGTTTTTTCTTTACTTCATCATAACATATAGGACAATCATAACAAACCATATTTTTATTTAATTTTATATTTGTATAAATATAAAATTATTTAATGATGAGAAAAGTTTTCGGAAGTTTTAATATCACAATTGGATGCATTTTTTCCGTAAGCATCAATAATATTAAAGTGTCCAACAGAAGGTTTTAAACCACCGTGTGTAAGAGCATTATAAGATATAGGAGAATAATTCTGTACAGTGTATGAAGAACACTTAGTAGAATTGTAATCAGATAAAGTATTATATTGTTCCTTATAGGGAATTTGATCAAAAAATTTATAGTTATTGTGTTTACTCATTATTTATTTGTAAAAATATTTTAATTAAAAAAAATAAAAAATGATTTTTGCATTTGTTATATATTGTTATTATATATATATTAATGGATAAATTGAGAATACTAGAAAAAAATAAGTTAAGCGTAGAAATAAGTAGCATAAATACATATATAAAAAGAAATAAAGAAACAATGGAAAGATTAAAATCACAGCAAAGTGATTTTAATAAGAAACAGATACAAAAATTAATCTTGAAAAATGAAGAATATTCTAAAAAGTTAGAAAGCTTAGATAAAAAAATGACTGATATAAACGAAGGTATAATTGATGAAGAAATAAAAAAAAAAGGTGATATAGAAATAGAAAAAATAAAAAAAAAAGAAGAATCAAAGATTAAGAAAAATATAGAAATAAAAAATGATAAGAGTGAAAAAGACACACTTATGCAAAAGCATTATGATCAAGGTAGAGGAGAAATGAATGAGTTTAAATTAAAGAAAGAGTATGAAAAATTCGTTAGTAAATTTGAGTCAATACCTGAATATATTTTATCAAAATTAAAAGATATGCCTAATAATAAAGGTTTGATATATAAAGGTATTTTTTGTCTTGGTGAACAAAATAAATCTGGGAATAATATTATTTTATTTGAAAACTTAAAAGGATTAACAAGGATACATGAATTTAATGATACTGATAAAATATATTCAGTGAATGAAAAACAGAATGGTAAAAATACAAGTAATGTAAAAAAGCTGATATCAAAAGTAAGTTTTATATAATGTAAAAAGTATTAACGATTTCAGGACCGTAATTATAATAAAAACTTACTTTTTCCTCTTCTGTTTTTATACTTGAATAGGCTAAATGCTCCAATTCCAATTAAATAATATATTTAAAAAAAAATATATGATAATAAATGGAAAAAATATTTACAGATATTTATGAAAATTTTACTTGGGGTAAAAATAATGAAGAAGAATATAATGGAAGCAGCGGTTCAGGCTCTACGATAAACTATAATAAAGAAGTATATATACCTTTTTTAAAAAAGTTTATTATAGATAATAATATTAAAAATATCACAGATTTAGGCTGTGGAGATTTTAAATGTGGAAAATTAATATATGATAATTTAGATATTCAATATACTGGATATGATGTATATAATAAAATAATAGAATACAATTTAAAGCATCTAGATAAGTTAAAATATAATTTTATAAATCTAGATTTTTACAATAAAAAAGAAAATATTATAGAAGGAGATCTATGTATAATAAAAGATGTTATTCAACACTGGTGTTTAGACTATATATATAATTTTTTAGATTACTTAATTTATAGTAAAAAATTTAAATACATTTTAGTAGTTAATTGTTGTTTTCAGAAAGAAGATAATACAGATATTAAAAATGGAGATTTTAGACCTTTAAGCGTTGATTTTTTCCCTCTTAAAAAATATAATTTAAAAAAAATTTTGAATTATAATTCGAAGGAGATTTCTATTATAGAAATTTTGAAATAAACGGATTTTTGGATATTGGATGATCTATATTTTTATAAAAAATAGATTCTAGATCTCGAGAATATACTCTCTTCATTTTATTACGTAATTGTTTTTTCAATTCTTTTATATTCTCCCATGGAGTTACACATGTGTTAAAGGCCTTTAAAACGATATACATTTAATATCTTTTTATATGTGTGCTAACGTAACGGTGTAAAAAGATTTTTATTTTTTATAAAATTACATTTATAAAAAATAAGTTAATATATGTAATTATTGTGGTTTACTATTATTAGCAAGTTTAACGATTTCAGCTTCAACATCATCCATTAAAGCACCTGTTATAGTAATATGCTCTTTTCCATCAACAAAAAACTTAAAGGCTGGTATAGCTTGAATATTTTGAGATAATTGTAAATCAACATTCTCTTTAAATAAAGAAACAAATCCTGGCATATTATATTTTTCATATAATTGATCAAATATTGGTTTAGTTGAAGTACAAGGACCACACCAATCGGCGTATATATAAAAAAGACAAATTTTATTATTAGAAATAACATTGGTTTTGTCAGATATAGAAAGAATAGATGGCACAGTAACAGATTTGGTTTCAAATGATTCTTTCTTACTAGAATAAGAATTGGATTTAGTAATACCAATTTCAGAAATTTTTTTATATGAAGACATTGTTTTATTTTATATATTATTTAAATATTTTTTTAAATATATATAAAATAAAATGTTTGAATCTTATAAATTTGGAAAATATAAGATAGCATATGAAAAGTGTCTAAAATTATGTGGTGATGATAGTAAATGCTTGAAAAATGTATCAGAAAAATTTATGGATTTTGATTTTACAATACCAAAAAATACAAAAATAAAGAGCGTAAAAAAAAGTAAAAGTAAAAAGAAGAGTGTTAAAAAAAGAAGTCCAAAAAATAAAAAATGATTAGTTATTTATAAGTTTATATATTATTAGTATATAAAATGACTTTGTTGAAAGAGATAAATAATCATGTAAATGATGAAAGAGTAAGTTTTGAGAGTGTTGGACATAAATACTGGATAGATAATGATGGAACTGATTTAACATCGGTAACTACATTTATAGGTAGTTTTTTTGATAAGTTTGACAATAGTAAAGCAATAAATTCAATCCTTTCAAACAAAGAGTATAATAACCCTGGATATAAGTATTATAATATGAGTGAAGAAGAAATTAGGGAAATTTGGAGAAAAAATTCAAATGATGCATCAACAATGGGTACAAATTTACACACAGATATAGAAAATTTTTATAATAATATAAGTGTAAAGAATAATTCATTAGAGTTTTCATATTTCAGAAAGTTTTATGATGAATATAAGAATATTTATGAACCATATAGGACAGAATGGATCATTTTTTCTGAAGTATTAAAAATAACAGGATCTATTGATATGGTCTTCAAAAATAAAGACGGGACTTTAACAATATGTGACTGGAAAAGATCAAAACTAATAAATTTTAGTTCATTTGATAATAAAACATTTGGAAGGTTTCCTTTTAATCATTTACAAGATTGTAACTATACACATTATTCATTACAATTGAATTTATATAAAACTATATTGGAAAAGTTTTATAATATGAAAGTAAAAGACATGTTTCTTTTAGTTTTACATCCATCAAATAATTCATATATAAAATTAGATGTAAAAGAAATGATAAAAGAATCAGACTATTTATTACACATTAGAAAGCTATCTTTAGAAAAAATAGGATATGATAATATAAATTTAGATATAAAATATCATGTAGATTTTTCTGAAATTATAAGATATAATATATTTACGGATCAACAAATACAGAAAAAAAAAGAAACAGATAATATATTTACGGATCAACAAATACAGAAAAAAAAAGAAACAGATAATAAATTATCTGAAAAACAGTTAGAAGCATATAATTTAGTAATGAATGGGAAAAATATTTTGCTTACAGGGGAAGCGGGATCAGGAAAAAGTTTCGTTATAAAACAAATATATAATTCGTTGAAGTATAAATATAATATAGTAATAACTTCAACAACTGGTATATCAGCAAGTATTATAAATGGAGTCACTTTACATTCATATTTAGGTATAGGTTTAGGTACATTAGATGCATCTGATTTATTTGTTAAGATAAGTAAAAATTTCTTTATGTTTAAAAGATGGAAAGATATAGATATTCTTGTTATTGATGAAATTTCAATGCTATCATGTGAATTGTTTGATAAATTAGAAATATTAGCAAGAAGTTTAAGACAAAGTAGTCTTCCTTTTGGTGGAATACAATTAATATTATCAGGCGATTTTTTTCAGCTACCTCCTGTAAATAGAAATAGAAATGATGATGATATTACTAAATTCTGCTTTGAAGCAAAAAGTTGGAATAAATGTATTGATAATGTTGTAAATCTTAATTTTAATTTTAGACAAAATGAAGATTTTATTTTTAAGAAATGCTTAAATGAAATAAGAGTTGGAAAAATTTCAGATGAAACAGTAAAAATATTAGAATCACGTGTTGATGTTGAGTTAACAAATGAATATGGAATATTACCAACTAAAATATACTCTTTAAATGTAGATGTTGACTTAGAGAATGAAAAAGAATTAAATAATTTACTAATAGATGATGAATCTATTGAATTTTATCAATATGATATGACATATGAAAGCTATTATCAAAAAAAAAACAATTTCGTAGTTAATATAGAAGATAAAATAAAAAAAAGTTGTAATTTACCATTAACTTTACAACTTTGTAAAGGGGCACAAGTTATGCTTCTATACAATATAGATGTTACAAACAAATTATGTAATGGAAGTAGAGGAATTGTTGTGGATTTTGATTCTGAATTACCAATTGTTCAATTTCTGGATGGAAAAAAAATTCTTATTAATTACATAACTTTAGATATTGAAGAAAACAATAAAAAAGTATTGTCTGTTACTCAAATACCATTGAAGGTTGCATTTGCAACTAGTGCACATAAATCTCAAGGAAGTACTCTTGATTACGGAATTGTTGATTTATCAAATATATTTGAAGATGGTCAGGCTTATGTAGCATTAAGTAGATTAAGGACTCTAGACGGATTGTGTATTAAAAATTTTAATAAAAATTGCATAAGAACAAATAATAAAGTTTTAGACTTTTATAATAAGTTATTATAGTATTGTTTAACTACAATTTTTATTATTATTTAGTTAGTATCTTTTTTATATTCAATAAATATAAAAAAGTATTTAATAATGTATTTATTCTTCTTTATTATATACACTTATTTTT
>Ga0315906_10001663_pt1 | contig 32588 bp, 24 predicted proteins | sample LakEriMetagenome_4_FD_203526 | JGI IMG/M metagenome (GOLD analysis project Ga0315906, IMG submission 203526) | Freshwater fungal communities from buoy surface, Lake Erie, Ohio, United States - Buoy 2 MA122 | ecosystem: Environmental > Aquatic > Freshwater > Lake > Lake biofilm | place: USA... | reverse complement strand
TATAATACGACCGGGGATGAAAATACAGGAGTAGGGAAATTTTCATTAACGGCTAACAATACAGGTAACGGCAATGCAGCTCTTGGTAGTGAAAGCTTATATAATAATACTTCCGGGTCCAATAATTCAGCACTTGGAACAAAAGCAGGATTTCAAAATACAGGGAGTGGCAACCTTTTTCTGGGATATAAAGCCGGCTACAACGAAACTGTCGCCAGCAACAAACTCTATATCGGCAACGAAGCGAGTTCTACAATCCTCTATGGCGATTTCAGTACCGGTCAATTATTAATCGGTAATAACAATCCACTTAGCTACTCTTTTGTCGGCAACCGCAAACTAAATGTCGTTGGCGGTACGCTTACCGACAGTTTACGTGTGGCACTGGTGACCGACTGGGCTGATTATGTGTTCGATAAAAAATATCCGCTGCTTCCATTAAAAGATGTAGGAACATTTATTGAAGAGAACGGACATCTTCCCAATATCCCAACTACAGAGGAGATGAGAGTGAATGGGTTGAATGTAGCAGAGATGGATAAGAAATTGCTCGAGAAAATAGAAGAGCTGACGCTTTATATTTTGCAGCAGCAGAAGACCATTGATGATCAAAGAGAGAAATTGAAAACGCAGGATAATCGTTTTGATGAGCAAAACAAAAGAATGGATGCCCTGCAAAAACAATTGGATGCGTTCATGTTGTTGATTAAAAAGTGAAAAGTTGAAACTTAAAACTTAAAAGTAAGAAGTTCAAAGAAGGAAACTATAAATTATTAATGTGAGAAATAATAATTCAATACAGATTCTTTTCTGGCTACTGCTGATGCAGTCGCTGCAGTTACATGCGCAAACCATTGTTACTGTTCAAGGTTCCGGTAAAGTATATGTGCAATCCAATGCCAACGCCTATGTGCACGGCGGCTTAATGTTCCAAAACGGAAGTTTGTTGTCGAATACAGGAGCCGTGACGGTTAAAGAAATCGGTGCTGCCGGTACAAGTGACTGGACCGATCAAACAGCGACTCCCTATTTTCATGGAAGCGGAACAGTCATCTTCAACGGAGTGGGTGGTCATACCGCTACTTCTCCTAATACATTTGGTAAAATTCATGTCAATGCAAGCGGTCACCTTAATCACGGTAGCGATCTCAATACCAATAATCTGTTACTTGATAACGGAAGGGTGAATACCACCTCATCGTATAAGATGATCGTACTCACTACTCCCGAACTTGCTTCCGATAAATCTGCAACCAACACCAACTTCACCAACAGCTGGGTGAACGGAACACTGAGAAGATACCTTGCAACATCTACCGTTAACAATTATATTTTTCCGGTGGGAGATGCCGTCAAGCCCAACCTGGCCGTGATGACCTCTCTTACTGCCGAACCGCTGAATGCACTCAGTTATGTAGATGCCAGCTTTGGCCCCAAACCCGGCAATGATAATTTTTTGAATGTACAGGAAACAGGCCTGCTGTATATGGGCGTTACGGGACAATATTATACAACGGTGAATAATGGAGGTGTGTGGTATTTAACCCCTGATGTAAATCCGACTGCAGGTAAATATGATTTGTTATTATACTTCAATGGGTTCACCGGATTATTTGATAATGCGTTTGGTATTCTGAGAAGACCCAATGCTTCTTCCAATGCAGCCAATTGGATCATTCCTGTCAGCGCCGGAACTACTCCTTCTCGTTTGGATGTGAACAATACACCCGGCCGCATTTTATCACCAGGTTTTGCCCGCAGAAACTTAATCGGTGGTTTCAGTCAGTTTGGCATCGGTACATTCTCATCACCTCTTGACTATTACACAATTGATTTGTGGGCAGAAAGAAAGACCCGAAAAATAGTGGATGTAACATGGGAAACGAAAAAAGAATTCAATGCTGAGGGTTTTTGGATAGAGCGCAGACTGGATCATGAAATAAATTACAGGGACAGAAGCTTTGTGGTCACCAAGGCCATCAATGGCAACAGCGAACGATCGCTGCGGTATCTTTATCAGGATCAGAATGATTACGCCGGCATCAGTTATTACCGCATTCGTCAGGTATTTAAAGACAATCAAAGTTTATATACGTCCATTCGCGCGGTGAAAGGAATAGGAGAGGCATCTGTTGCTGTTTCAGTTTATCCGAATCCAAATCTGGGTCAGTTCGTAATACGGCTTACAGGTACGGATGCAACTTATGAATGCATCATGCATGATATGAACGGCAGGGCAGTTCGCCAGATGAAGATCACCTCACAGTCTCAAATATATGTCAACGATCTGGCAGCCGGCACTTACATCCTGCAGGTGCTGGATGTGTTTGGGAAAGGACAATCCTTTAAAGAGAAGATTGTGGTGACGAGGTGATAGAAAAGTTATCGGTTGTCAGTTATCTGTTATCTGTGACTTGTTTTAAACGGCACTGTAAATATAAAAAATCAACGGTTTTTGTCGAAGAGAAATAAGAACGCAAAGAATTCACTGAGTTCAACTCTATGTTAACCTCGTACTTTTCACTATTTTAGTATTGTTGGAAAAAATGACTATAATCTGCCATGCTTCGTAATCAGAACATGTTTGTTGTTTTGCTTTTATGTGCTGTTTCTTCTATGGCACAACCGGTACAAAACGGTTATCGTGTCTTCGGGCAGAGTGAAGGATTGCCTGCTATCGGCCTGAATAAAATCTATGAAACCTCCGATCATTTTCTTTGGCTTTCTACACAGGCCGGATTATTTCGATTTGATGGTTTCCGCTTTGTGCCCTACCTGTCTCAGTCACGTGATACAACGACGCTTTCTTCCAATGCCGTGACCGACATGCAGGAAGATCGTTCAGGTAATCTATGGGTAGGAACTTTTGGAAAAGGAGTCTGTCGGCTCAATCGGACTTCCGGTAAATGGAAGCGGTATATTCATCCGACCAAAGATGATAATGAATTTTACTGGGTATTTGATCTCTTTTTAGATCATCGGGGAAGATTATGGTTGGGTACCAATGGAAGAGGGTTGCTGCTCTACAATGAAAAGACGGATTCGTTTCAGCAGTTCATTCCTTCTCCGTCTAAAAACAAAACCGGTGCGGTGCGTTTTGAGAATGAAGTCCGTTCTGTCGCAGCAGATAAAAAAGACCCCGATCTCTTATGGCTTGCAGGAACAGACGGTTTATATCAGTTTGATACACGAACTAATAAGTTCATCCACTTTGAAAATAAAAAAAATGGTACGGCTGAATGGCTGAACAACAGTTTTCATCATGTGTATCCTTCAAGTGAGGATGATATCTGGCTGGGTACATGGGGAGGTGGGCTTGTTCATTTTTCTGTCAGTACAAAGCAATTTTCCAACCATCCGCATCAACCAAAAGAATATGCTAAAAAGAATCTGGCTGCGAATGTTGTCTCTAATATCATTTCGGCTACTGACAGTTCTCTCTATGTCAGTACACTCGATGCAGGCTTGCTTGAATATTTTCCTCATTCAGATCGCTATGAAAAAAAAATGCCTATTGACGATAAAATCAATGCGTCGATTTTTTTTACAGGCATTACAAAAACATCGGATGGCAGTATCTGGTTTTGTTCGAATGATATACTCTATCAGAAACACCCTTTGTATAATCGGCTGGGAAGCCATCAGACATTTTATCAACCCAAAGGAAAATTTGTCTATCCGCCAACCTTGAGCAGTGCTATCTATCTTCCCGCTTTAAAGCAATACTGGATGAGTTGTAATGCGGGTTATGGTGTGTATGTGTATGATAGTAAATTTCAATATCTCTATTCAATACCTGTGGAGGCGCCAAGTTATGATAAACAGTTTCGGGATATCGTGATAGACAGATCCGGTACTATTTGGCTGATGTCGCTTGATGCACCTTACTTGTATAAGTACGATCCGGTTAAGAAGATCTTTGTTCATGTTGATCTTCCGGCATCCATGAAGCAACTCATGGACATGCGTGCAGACGGTCAGGGAGAACTATGGGTTATGACGAGGAATGGATTGTGGAAATGGGATCATCAAAAGACGCAATGGAGTTCTTTTAATCTGCCTGATCATAAAACGAATGATAAAAATATTTCTTTTCAATGGGCGCAGATACGATTTGATTCGCAGGGTGATCCATGGGTAGCTACCGATAAGGGGTTACATCATTTCACAAAAAAACAGTATCGGTGGACTTCATACAATGCGGAAGTTGGCAAGAGTAATACGCTCGCTGCAAACGCTATATCTGCTTTCACATTTGATAAAAATGGCAAATGCTGGTTGGCTCCGTTGGACGAAGGGTTACAGCTGTTTGATCCGGCAGTGATCAGTTTTAAAGAGCCCAACAATATGATCAATGGATTTCTTTCCCAACGGGTCAATGCACTTGCGACGGATGCCAATGGAATGATCTGGGGCGGAACTATTCATGGTCTTTTTCGATTCGATCCTTCAACGTATAAATGGGTTTCATTTAAACGGGAAGATGGCTTGCAGGCCGACTATCTTGATCTGCCGTTGCTTGCCTTTGAAACAGGGGGAATGGTGCTGGCACAAGAACATGGATTTACTCATTGGAATATATATTCTTTACCTGTTTATGCCCGCAAGCCGATCGTTTATTTTGATCAGTTTTTGTCGGGCGGTAAGAAATGGCTCCCAACTGAAAAAACATTGAGACTGCAAGAGTATATGCAGGAACTGGTGATTGATTTCGGTGCAATTGCGCCTGTGATGAATGATCGTATGCAGTTTTATTATCGGCTATTGCCCGGACAACAGGAATGGTCTTCTACGAAACAACGTCGTATCTCTCTTGCAGGACTTGGATATGGCTCCTATACGTTGCAGGTAAAAGCTATTCATCCGGACGGGATTGAGAGTGACATCAAAGAGCTTAATGTTTTCGTGCCTGCACCTTTCTGGATGCGTTGGTGGTTTATATTGCTGCTGCTTGTTTGTATAGCAGGTTCTTTTTACGGATTGTATCGTTACAGACTTCATCAGTTTATGAAACTTCAGTCTTTACGAAATTCGATCTCCCGTGATTTGCATGATGAGATTGGCTCATCGGTCAGTAGTGTCAACATGCTGGCTGCGGTTGCGCGTCAGCAATTGGGAGAATCACATATCGTCACTCCATTACTGGAACAAATCGGACAGTCCGCACAGATGGCCGGTGAAAGTATGGATGAGATCATCTGGAGCGTTAATCCCAAACATGATGGTGCTGATGATGTATTCATACGGCTTAGAAAGTATTTGTCTGAACAACTGGAGATGCATCAGATTGAATATGTCATTAATCTTCCGGACACCGATCCGCTTTGGAAGATGGATATGCATTTGCGCAGGGATCTTTGGCTTATTTGTAAGGAAGCGGTAAATAATGCTATTAAATATGCTGAATGTAAAAATGTAACGATTGATATTAAACGAAGTCATGGCATGCTGGAGGGAATGATTGCTGATGACGGCAAAGGATTTGATTTGTCTGTTGCGGAAGCAAAGAAACGTAACGGTCTGAGAAACATGAAGGAAAGAGCAGAAAAGTATAAAAAAGGGATGTTTCAGGTAATGACCGAGCACGCTAAGGGAACAAAGTTGTTATTTAGTATGCCGGAATAGTACCCAAAGATGTGATAGGAGGGTAGTTGGGTAAGTTTTATTTTGCAGCAGTAAATGGTAAGAATTGTCATATACGATGATAACGAGCAATTGCGTAAGTCAATGCAGTTGTTATTATTGAGCCAGCCGGGTTACGAAGTTGTAGCTGTTTTCGAACATGCCAACGAAGTAGTGCGTGATATTGAGCAGCTGCATCCTGATCTTGTGATCCTTGACATAGATATGCCCGGAAGAAAGGGAACGGAAGCAGTGGGACTTATCAAAGAAACAGATCCCAATTGCCTGGTGGTGATGCATACGGTATTTGAAGAAGAAGAGAATTTATTTGCATCCCTATGTGCCGGCGCCAATGGGTATATCTTAAAAAAAACCTCACCGGAGCGTTTTCTTGCCTATATCGAAGAAGTCTTAGCGGGAGGAGCGCCCTTCTCTCCCGGCATTGCCCAAAAAGTATTGACCTTTTTTCAGCATCATCGGCCGTTGCAACATGATTACAACTTAACAGAGCGTGAGAAACAGATCCTGCATTTGCTTGTTAAGGGATATACCTACAAAGCGATCAGTGCGGAATTGTCCATTGCACTCGATACCAGCAGAAAGCATATCAGAAATATTTATGATAAATTACATGTCAGCTGCGGCAGAGAGGCGGTGGCGCTGGCATTGCAGCACAAGTTGACATCCTGATAAAAAAATTGTGATCATTCCCGACGGATATTTATTGCCGTATTTATACAACCCACAACTGATAACGGACAACTGATAACTTTCATCCCCCCCAAAGATGTGATTGTTTTGGGTTGGTATTTCTTAAATCTTTGTATTCTCCATAAAGGTTATTTGAGATAAAATATTTTCAACTCTAATACCAACCAAACTATGCGCTTATTTTCATTTGCAGTTGTCCTATTCTTGTTCTCACTTACTTCAGTAGCCACTGCCCAGCAACTAAATTTTCAGGGGGTTGCCAGAAACAGTAGTGGTGCTGTTCTTGCCAGCCAAACAATTAAAGTGCGACTTAGTATTCGTGATGCCTCATCAACCGGTGCTATACAATACACTGAAACCAGATCGGTAACGACCAGTGCTTATGGGAGTTTCAAAGTATTGGTCGGTAGTGCAGGAGCAACGAATATTACAGGAACGATATCAGGCGTAACATGGTCAGCGGGCCCTAAATTTTTACAGGTAGAAGTAGATCCGAATAATGGAAATACTTTTACGGATATGGGCACAACAGAGATGGTGACAGTGCCTACAGCCGTTTATGCAAACAGTGCCGGTACAACAGATAAATTACAGGGAAGAACAGTAAGTAATACGGCGCCAAATTCCGGTCAGGTATTGGCATGGAATGGTACACAGTGGTTGCCGACCAATCCTGCCGGTGGGGTAAATGGTCAGAATGCACTTGTAAAAACTACAACGGAAGCGGCTGGTGTGAACTGTACAACCGGCGGCGTAAAACTCGAATATGGATTGGATGTAAACGGTAATGGTGTATTGGATGCCGGGGAGATCAATGCAACCCTTACAAAGTATGTATGTAATGGAGCAGTCGGTGCTATAGGAGCAACAGGTCCACAAGGCCCCACTGGATTAACGGGTCCTCAAGGTCCGCAGGGTATACAAGGTTTAACAGGCCCTGCTGGTCCTCAGGGAGCTACAGGTCCTGCCGGTCCGCAGGGATTGCAAGGCTTGAAAGGGGATAAAGGAGATGTTGGTGCAACCGGCCCGCAAGGTCCAATCGGATTAACAGGCCCAACGGGTGCAACGGGGCCACAAGGTCCAACCGGATTGACTGGCCCGCAAGGTCCAATTGGATTAACAGGCCCAACGGGTGCAACGGGGCCACAAGGTCCAACCGGATTGACTGGTCCGCAAGGTCCAATCGGATTAACAGGCCCTACCGGTGCAACAGGTCCTGCTGGACCTGCCGGTACGAATGGCAAGAATGCTTTGGCAAAAACAACTGCAGAAGCAGCGGGTTTGAATTGTTCAACTGGGGGAGTGAAAATAGAATATGGTTTAGATAATAATGCAAATGGCGTGTTGGATGTTGCAGAGATCGATGCATCGCTTACAAAATATGTTTGTAATGGAACAACGGGAGTATATGCCGCTGGTACAGGACTAAATTTGATTGGGAGTACATTTTCTGCTCAGACGGAAAGTTCCATCTGGAATGCAGGTAAGTTAAATGGAGTTTCCCTTACAGGATCACCATCTAATGGTCAGATTCTGAAATATAATGGGACTGCTTGGACTCCTGTATCTGAAACCGTTGCGTCAAACTATTGGACACTTACCGGAAATAATATCAGCAATAATAATACAGGCAATGTAGGTATTGGTACAGCAAGTCCTGTTTCTCGTTTACACGTAGCCGATAGTAATGTAGTCATGACAGGACCTGCCACCGTTCCTGCTTCAACCAGTTTTGCGCCCCCTGTTTCAGGAGCCGGTACGCGTATGATGTGGTATCCGCAGAAGGCGGCATTTCGTGTGGGTACGGTAACTAATAATTTTTGGGATAAAGACAACATAGGTGTAAATTCATTTGCTACAGGCTATAATACACGTGCCATCGGTAATTATTCAAGTGGATTTGGATATTCAACAATAGCCGGAGGTTTTTATTCAGTGAGTTTTGGTTATTTAACCAATGCCACTGGGACTTCCTCTTTAAGTTTGGGAAAATTGTCGACTGCTAGTGGCGAAAATTCTACTGCGATGGGAGATGAAACCACTGCTTCCGGATATGCATCTATCAGTTTGGGTAAATTAACCAATGCAGGTGGCTCATACTCTTTTAGCGCGGGATATCAATCAGTAGCAAGTGGTTTAGGCTCCGCTAGTGCAGGTTTTCAAACGCAAGCGAAAGGGCAATATAGTTTTAGTATGGGTTTAAACACTTTGGCAAAATCATATGCAAGTTTAGCTATAGGCAGATATAATGATACTGGCAAAGTGCCAAATGAGTTTGAATGGGTAAATACAGATCCACTTTTTTCTGTGGGAATTGGCACATCTGATTTGAATCGGCGAAATGCTCTTACGATATTAAAGAATGGCAATGTAGGAATTAATATTTCATATCCAGAATATAATTTGGAAATTAAAGGTAATATGCGGTTATTACCACTTTCTTCTGCGCCTCCAACATCACCTTTTTCAAAAGGCATCATATATTTTGATGATAATTTGAATACATTGAGGTATTTTAATGGTACAAATTGGATCGATCAAGGAGAAGCTTGGACCCTTAATGGGAATAATATCTTTAATAATAATCCAGGAAATGTCGGTATAAAAATCGGCACGCCGCAAAGACCTTTGCATGTTAACGCTGTGATCAGATTAGAGCCAGTTGCGGGCCCTCCAGATTTGCCATCAAAAGGGGATTTGTATTATGATAATAGCCTTAATGTCCTAAGATATTATAATGGCATTAACTGGATTAATCAGACAGCAAATTATTGGTCATATGATTTCGCAGGAAATAATTTAAGCAATGCTAATTTATCTGCAAAGGTAGGTATTGGCACTGCAAGCCCTGCGGCGCGTTTACATGTAGCCGATAGTTCAGTCGTATTTACCGGGCCTGTTACCTTTTTGCCTGATCCAACTACCCCGCCTGTTTCAGGAGCTGGTTCACGTATGATGTGGTATCCACAGAAGGCAGCCTTCAGAGTTGGCTATGTGGAGGGCACAGAATGGGATAAAGATAATATTGGGTTTCAGTCTTTCGCTGCCGGTTATAATACAAAGGCGAGAGGATCTTATTCTGTAAGTTTAGGAGCGAGAACAACTGCCAGCGGTGAATACTCCACAACTATGGGAGAATTAACCGTTGCCAGTGGAACGCTTTCAACAAGTATGGGGGATCAAACACGTGCATTTGGTTACGCTGCAACAAGTATGGGAGTGTTTACTCGTGCAATAGGTGATTATTCCACAAGTACAGGCAACAATACTACAGCAACCGGCAACAATTCAGCAACTATTGGATTAGGTACTGTCTCCAGATCCTTTAGTAGTTTCTCTGTTGGTATGTATAACGATTCAATCTCCGGTTCAACAACAAATGCAAGTGTAGCTACAGATCCTTTATTTATCATAGGAAATGGTTCCGGTGATGCTACTAGAAGAAATGCCATGATCGTACTTAAAAATGGCAATGTGGGTATTGGGACCAATACACCGCTACTCAGTTCTGCCGGAACAGGCCTTCATCTTCAGAATAATACATTTACCCAACTTCGGTTACAGTCTACCGTTAACAATGCGGGTATAGAATTAAAATCTGCCAGTGGAAATCTGCTGGAGATCGGCACGAATAATTCCAGTCAGTTTTTTCTGTATGATCGAACCAGTGCTCAATTTAAGATGCTGGTGGATGCGGCAGGCAATGTAGGGATCGGGACAACATCCCCCTCTCAAAAACTGCATGTGATAGGTAATATTCTGGCCAGCGGAACTATAACATCCTCAGACCTTCGTTATAAAAAGAATATCCGTGCGATTGGTGATCCTCTGCAAAAAATCAGGGCTATTCGTGGGGTGTCTTATGATTTCAAAACAGATGAGTTTTCAGATAAAGGATTCAGTAAAGATCAGCAGGTGGGTGTGATCGCGCAGGAAGTGGAAGCGGTGTTGCCTCAGGTGGTATTTACTGACAAAGACGGGTATAAAGCAGTTGATTATTCGAAGATTGTTCCGTTGCTAATCGAAGGTATCAAGGAACAGCAAAAGCAAATTGAGGATCAGAAAAAAATAAATGATGAACTGCTTCAGCGAATTCAGAAACTGGAAAAATTGATTCAGAATAAATAAAAATCATTATGCGATTCCTTTCTGTATTTCTTTTTATTGTTGTCTGTTCGGCTTCTTACGGACAAATTGCGATTGAGTCTATACTAAATACATCCGGAGGCAGCGCAACGCCTTCCGCCATTCATCTGGAATGGAATGTGGGAGAGATGACGAGTGTGGATCTCTACAGTGCGGGAAGCACTGTAATCACAGCCGGTTTATTGCAAGGCAGTACCTCTACTCCAACCGGAATTTTTTATCTCAATCTTCCGGCTAATGCGGTAGCATTCTATCCGAATCCGGTGGCACAAAACCTCAACGGCAGTTTTCGTTTTAGTCGATCCGGTGATTTGTATGTAAGAATATTGAATGTTAAAGGTCAAACCCTCTACCAATGGAAATGGCAGGTGCAGGAAGGCCAATCACAAAAGCAATTCTTGCTGGATGAACTGACAGGGGGCACCTATTTTACGGAAGTGATATTTGTGCCTTCATCTGGAGTGATGCAGAAAGGAACTTATTCGATTCTGAAGCTTTGATAAGTTGAAATCACAAATAATGAACTTCATTATTCAATAATGACCAACTTCCCGGTCCTTACCGCTTTATTTCTTTGCAGGAATCGATAAATATATAATCCATTCTGTAAATAGTTTAGCGATAAATTGTCAGGCGAATCGATCATCTCTTTTTGAAACACGATTCTTCCCATCATGTCTATGATTTGAAAAGTACTTATTGTATCAGTTAATATGGTGAGTGATCCGGATCGGCGGAGGGGATTGGGATATATGATTGATTTTTCTTCTCCCATAAAGTAAATGGCGTTTTCATGGCTGTTGATTTCTTTGCCGTTGATCAATTCCAGGCTCGCCCGGTAATAGTTTGTTCCTTTCGTCAGCTTTATATCAGTAGCATTAAAATTCAATTGATTTAAGTTGGTAGAGCGGATAATGGTTTCAAAGCCATTCCCCTTTCTTTTTTCAAATCGTATCGCCCGCAGTCCGTATGTGCTTCCAATGGATAATTGTAATTCACTCCGGTCTTCATCTAAAAAAGAAAGAAAACTTTTAAAATAACAATCAACCCCTTGTGTGTTATAGTTAAAAGTATACGAACGAGTGAGTGATTGATTATTTACAACCGGGGCTACTGCATAATGAACAGAACTGCTGTTGCTTTTCAATAAGCCGAAACTGGTATCAGATGTTGTCATGACAGATTGCAGATATTTTTCTCCCAATTGAAAGATCCGGTATTGCAATATGTCCGGAATTTTATTCCAGTAAATTCGAAAAGAGTCTGGACAATTGTAGGCTACTTTGGTTTGTATGCGTTGGCCAATCGTAAATCGATCAGATAAAAAGTTCTTATTATCTACTTCCATTTTTAACTCGGCTTTGGTAAACAAATCGGCTGGGGCAAAGCGGTAACTTCCTTTGCTAAGGTCAATATCATTGCTGATGAGTTGCCAGTTCTGACCTTCATTTACACTGAGAAATAATGAGCCTTTCCGATTGTTATAAGTATTCTTCCAGCGAATCAAAACACTATCATTGGGCGTAAGTACATCTTGTTTGGTGGGATATTCCCATTGAAACACGTCCATACTATCCATCGCATACACCATAGAGAAATCCTGATTAGCTGTTGCGAGAAATCCTGAATGAATCGTAATGGTATATCTGCCTGATGGTGGAGCGGTCAGACTGATTTGTTCTACATTGTTCAATGTATCTTTTTTTCTGACCGGTAATTGCTCAAGTGAATCCTTATATGGAAAAGAATTAAGTACCCAAGGGAGCCATTGTTGTTGAGTGGCTTCATGCATCAAGGTCAGATCAAGATCGTTTCTCAAAGCTTTTTCTGAGAGCGGTAAAGCCTCGGGGTCGGTCCACGCTAAAGTAATTTTTAATTCACGGATGCCCTCAGGTACATCTATAGAAAAGTTTCGTTTGTCATTTGCAGCGATGGTTGAGGAAATATATTGCTCATTGACAAGTTGTTGCATCGATGTAAAGGCGTCAGCACTTCCATAACCAGATCGAAAATCAATGCCCGGACTTTCAACATCTTTGGCGCCATTGATCAGCAGTGCTTTGATCAGAGAGGCAGGAGGTAGATTCCCGTTGTTTTTGCTTTGATAGGCTTGTTGCAGGTTAAGAGATATGCCTGATACCAGAGCGGCTGCGCCGGAACTTCCATCTTCTCCATAGGCAACCAGCTCGGGTTTTACGCGTCCATCATAAGCCGGTCCTGCAGAACTTACTGGAATTACATGATAAAATGAATCCGTATGTCCAACTGTTAGAATATTCTTTGTCTGCTTAAAATTCCCGGTCATATTTGAAAACCAGGCGATGCCGGCATATTTTCCGTCGGCAGGGATTTGATTGCCTGCATTGCCTGCGGAGAAAACATGGAGAAGAGAAGCTTGTGTCGTTACACTTGCATCATAAGCCGATGCTTCAATCCCATAAAAGTTTTGATTGATGGTTCCGTAGGAATGATTTTGAACATTCACGGGTCCTTGCTTATAATAACTGACCGGTTCAGGCAATAAGTTCATGAAGCTTGCGGAACTGATACGAGTTCGCGGTGCGACACCCAAAGAGGAATGCCATGTGTTACCTGCCCCGCCTATCAAGGTGCTCATGATGGTAGCATGAGAAGAACTAATGGAGGAGGCGTACTGGCCGGAAACGAAGCGGCCCTTCAGATCGATATCCAATGAGTCGGGCTTATGTTCTTTTACATCAACCAGTGTATTGTTGCCATCATACATTGGGAAGGCTGATTGCATCAGCCGGATATTATTACAGGAATAATCGGTAGCGCCAAAAATGAGTTCTTCTTTGGGGATTTGTTGTTCACCGATATATTTTATCTGATCCGATTGAATCAGGTCAGATATTTTACTCCATGGTATGTCGGCGCTGATTACCGGCAAACGATCATGAATAAATAGATTCCCAGCCCTGCTATCTGTAAGTAATTGTAGGCATGAGCTGGTATTGTCAACATACAGATTGAAGCGACTGAATCCTGCGGGTAATTTATTTTCAAGTTTACGGGCAAGTGCAGGATCGGTTTTTTTATGTAATAGTTTTCTGAATTCCTGCGCATTGGAATGTAATTGCGATCCTAAAAAGAAGCATAGTAAAATATGGCAGATAACTCTTGGCATGTATGAATGTTATGTAAAATTACCGGTAAAATGACCAATTCTTTAAGATACAGTGGTGTTGAATATTGCCGCATAAGTAATTGATTTATTGTCAACAATTTTTCTTTGTGTACCACTATGGTCAAAATTTTTTTTGCTGGGAAATGATTTAATTCTTAACTTAAGTAATCATTAATTTCATAAACCCTAATAAATGAGAAAAATTTTAATCGGGCTAACGGCTTTTGCTATGATAGCTCTCATTGCAGTTTCCTGTAATAAAGAATCCGTCACTACTTCTCTTGAAGTAACTGACCAAGTACTTAGCCAAATCAAATCCATGGGTTTTTCAACCGATGGCGTACAAGCTATGGATGGCGGATATTTAGTGGAAGGAGATATTTTCCTTACCCGCGAACAATTGGGTCAAAGAGATAATGGTCCGAGATTGATTATTGCCAATGAGGAGCAATACAGAACCACCAATCTGGTGACTGGATTACCCAGAACAATCACAGTATCTATAGATAGCCGCCTTGCTAAAAGAGCCGGTTACTCACAGGCGTTGCAGGAGATGGTCAACAGATATAATGCATTAAACCTTCAGTTGAATTTCCAAGTTGTGAGCGCAGGAGCAACTGTGAGTTTTGTAAATGGCAGTGGGTCTTTCCTTGCTTCTGCCGGATTTCCTACCAGCACTGGTAATCCGCATAACAGAGTTACTGTAAACTCTACGGCACTTGGTCAAGGCACATCCTCATCCTTTATTAATTATTTGGCTACAGTAATGGCTCATGAATTAGGTCATTGTATCGGCTTCCGTCATACGGATTATATGAATCGTGCTTATAGTTGCGGAGGTTCTGCTACCAATGAAGGCGCAAGTACGGTGGGAGCAGTTCTGATTCCAGGCACTCCAAGTGGACCTGATGCAGGAAGTTGGATGCTGGCTTGTATTGGAAGCGGACAAAATCGTCCTTTCAATACCAATGACAGAACAGCACTTGATTATTTATATTGATCACTCAATTTATAAAATGAAAGGCCCGGAATTCCGGGCCTTATTTTTTTCATGAACAGTTCAGCTTCAGGACTTCCTGAAAGTCTTATATAAATTGATCAGTGCATTGGTGCTGTCATCATGCGAGTGAACGAGCTCCTCATTTTTTAATTCAGGGAGAATTTTATTCGCCAGCACTTTGCCTAACTCCACGCCCCACTGATCATAACTGTACACATTCCATATAACGCCCTGTACAAAAATTTTATGTTCGTAAAAGGCAATCAGTTGGCCTAGTGTATATGGTGTGATTCGTTTAATCAGGATTGAGTTGGTAGGACGATTGCCTTCAAATACTTTATAAGGCATGAGTGATTCGCTAACACCTTCTGCTTTTAATTCTTCTACTGTTTTTCCATTCATCAAAGCTTCTGTTTGCGCAAAGAAATTACTCATCAGTTTTTCATGATGATCACTCACCGGATTATGACTGTTGGCCGTACCGATAAAATCGCAGGGGATCAAATGCGTTCCCTGATGGATCAATTGGTAGAATGAATGTTGTCCGTTGGTGCCGGGTTCACCCCAGATGATGGGACCGGTTGAATAACTCACGCGTTGTCCGTTTCGGTCTACAAACTTTCCGTTACTTTCCATATCTCCTTGCTGCAGATAAGCGGCAAAGCGATGCAGGTACTGATCATAAGGCAGGATGGCATAACTTTTTGCATCAAAGAAATTGGCATACCATATACCGATCATCGCCATGATCACCGGTATATTTCTTTCATATTTCTCGCTGCGGAAATGTTCATCAGCGAGATAGGCGCCCTGTAATAAAGATTCAAAATTTTCATATCCGATGGTAAGGGCAATGGATAATCCGATGGCACTCCATAAAGAATATCGTCCGCCTACCCAATCCCAGAATTCAAACATATTCGCTTTGTCAATTCCAAAAGCAACGACTTCTTTTTCATTGGTAGAAAGAGCGGCAAAATGTTTGGCAATATGAACTTCTTCTTTCGCATGTTGCAGAAACCAACTTCTGGCGCTATGCGCATTGGTCATGGTTTCCTGCGTAGTAAATGTTTTGGAAGCGACCAGAAATAAAGTTTCTTCTGGATTCACTTTTTTCAGCGTCTCCGCAATATGCGTACCATCCACATTGCTCACAAAAAAAGTTTCAATGCCTTTCACCCAATAAGGTTTGAGCGCTTCGGTTACCATCACGGGCCCCAGATCACTTCCGCCGATGCCGAGGTTGACAATATATTTAATTTTTTTGCCGGTATATCCTTTCCATTCGCCGGAATGAACTTTTTCGCAGAAAGATTTCATCTGAGATAATACCCGCCGAATATCTGGCATTACATCCTTCCCATCTGTGATAATCGGTTTGCCTGAAAAATTGCGCAGGGCCGTATGCAAAACAGCTCTGTTTTCGGTGCGATTAATCTTTTCACCGGTGAACATGGATTCTGTAGCTTCTTTTAGCTGACATTCTTCAGCGAGCTGAACCAGCAACTTAAGCGTTGTGCTATTAATAATATTTTTTGAAAAATCAAGTACGATATCTTTAGAACAGGTGCTGAATTGAGCAAAGCGGTTCGGATCTTCTTTGAAAAGATCACGAAGGTGTTTTTGCTTCATTTCTGCTGCATGTTGCGTTAATGCTTGCCAGGATTTTGTGGTCGTTGGATTGATGGTTTGCATGGAGTCTTTGTTTTAGAATTTAAAATTGGCAAGTAACTCAATCGATTGGGTTTTGTCTTTATGCAGTTGCTCCTGCAAAGCAGGGAGTCCTGAAAATTTTTGTTCTGCCCTCAAATAATGATGCATCCATACCGTTAGATGACGATCATAAATATCCTGATCGAAATCAAACAGATGTACTTCGATCGCTCTCGACTGTCCGTTTACCGTTGGACGCATACCGATATTCATCATACCTTTTAATGTGTGACCGCCTCCTTCAAGCTCGGCCGTTACGGTATAAACACCATTCGCTGGAATCAGTTTATTTTTTTCTGAGATTTCCAGATTGGCTGTCGGGAATCCGATACTGCGACCGGTCTGGTTATTGAGTACGATCTTGCCGGTAAAGGAGTAGGGGTGTCCGAGAAACTGATTGGCTTTTTCGATCTCTGCATTCAGCAGCGCCGTTCTTATTTTAGTGGAACTGATAATAGATTCCTGAATCAGCTGCTCATCAATTTCTTTGACATCATACTGAAAGTGGCGCGACCATTTTTCCAGCAAATGAAAATCACCTTCTCGTTTATTGCCGAATTTATGGTCGTATCCAATGATGATTTTATTTGGGTGGAATTTGTCTACCAGGAATTCCTGAATGAATTTTTCGGCTGAAAAAGAAGCAAATGTTTCTGTAAAGGGAACCACCACCAGATTATCAATGCCATATTTTCTGAGCAATTGAATACGCTCTTCGAGTGTGGTGAGTTCGGGTAAATTCAAGTCAGGGTGAAGGATATGACGGGGATGCGGATGAAACGTGATCAGTACGGATTCTCCGCCAATGGACAAGGCTTCTTCTTTTAGCTGCTGTATGATTTTCTGATGACCCAGATGCACGCCATCAAACGTGCCGATGGTCACCACGGCTTTGTTGAAAGCGGGCAAACGGTCTATGAGTCTGAAAACCTTCATGCTTCGTTGAAAATGAGTGCAAAACTAATGATTTTGCCGTGGCTCTGTTATCATGTAGTTTTGAGCCACAGAAATTTCTCTTATGTCATTGTATTCAAAACGGGGCGTATCGGCGCAAAAAGAAGAAATTCATCAGGCGATCAAACATCTGGATCAGGGGTTATATCCAAATGCATTCTGTAAGTTGTATCCTGATTATTTAGGAAAGGATAAAGATTGGGTGAATGTGGCCCATGCGGATGGTGCGGGTACCAAAAGTATTCTGGCCTATCTCTACTGGAAAGAAACGGGAGATATTTCAGTCTGGAAGGGCATCTCGCAGGATGCGGTGGTGATGAATCTCGATGATCTGATCTGTGTAGGTATTTATAATGATTTGCTTTTCTCCAGTACCATCGATCGTAATAAAAGCATTATTCCCGGTGAAGTCATCGAACAGATTATTCAGGGCACTGCAGCACTCTTTGACAGTCTCCGTCAGTATGGTATAGATATTGCCTATCTGGGAGGAGAAACCGCCGATGTAGGCGATCTGGTACGTACGATTGCTGTCAATGGTACCATGACGGCCAGGCAACACAAATCCAGATTAATTACCAATGATAAAATTCAGGCAGGGAATGTGATTGTCGGATTGGCTTCTTACGGACAATGTCATTACGAGCAAAGCTACAATAGTGGATTAGGCAGCAATGGATTAACAAGCGCCCGTCATGATGTATTATCAAAATATTATGCAGAATATTTCAAAGAAACGTATGAACCGACATTATCGGATGAGGTCGTGTACATTGGCAGTCATCGACTGACCGATGACGTGGAGCTGCCGGCGCATGGTTTGAATATGAAGCAATCGTTCAAACGAAATATCGGTCAGTTATTATTGTCACCTACCCGCAGTTTTGCACCTGTCATTAAAGAAATATTAGAGCGTCATTTTGAGGATGTATATGGATTGATCCATTGTAGTGGTGGGGGACAGACCAAGTGTTTGAAATATCTGCCGGCTCCGTTGAAGATTGTCAAAAATAATTTGCCTGCTCCTCCGCCGATATTTGATATGATTCAGCAAAGTTCGGGTGCGGATGATAAGGAAATGTATCAGGTGTTCAATATGGGTATCCGCATGGAGATTTATACAAGTCCTTCTGCAGCCGACCACTTGATCCGTATTGCGGAATCCTATGGAGTGGAGGCTTCCGTGATTGGTTTTGTAGAAGCAGCTGATAAAAAAACGCTGGAAATTCAAAGAGGAAATCAAGTTATCAATTATTAATTCTTAATTACTAATTACCCCTCTTCTTTCTCATTTTTTTGTAACATTGCAGTATGTCATCGATTCTCGAACTTAAAAATGTCAACATTTATCAGAGTGGAAATCTGATCCTCAATCAGGTTAATCTTACGATTAATCAGGGGGAATTTGTTTATCTGATCGGGAAAACCGGTACAGGTAAATCTTCTCTTCTGAAAACCTTATACGGTGAACTTCCGCTGGTAGACGGAGAAGGACAGGTTGCCGGTTTTAATCTGCGTGATATGGATTGGAAAAATGTGCCTTATCTGCGAAGAAAATTGGGTGTTGTATTTCAGGATTTTCAATTGTTGACAGACCGTTCTGTTTATGATAATTTATTGTTTGTTCTTAAAGCAACGGGCTGGAAGGATCCTCAGTTGATGGATGAGAAAATAAAAGATGTATTAACCAAAGTAGGTCTTCAGTCGAAAGGGTTTAAAATGCCTTATGAAATGAGTGGGGGGGAGCAGCAGCGGGTAGACATTGCGAGAGCGCTTTTAAATTCTCCCAAACTGATTCTGGCAGATGAACCCACCGGTAATCTCGATCCCGAGACCAGTGATGAAATCATGTTATTGTTGCGTAAAGTTTGTTCGGAATACAACACCGCTGTAGTAATGGCTACGCATGATATTATGGTGATCAAAAAGTTTCCTGCACGCACTATCAAAACGGAGGGAGGAAAACTGCAGGAGCTTAGTCAAATAGTCTCCGGATAAGGCTGTCGGTATTCTTTTGCCGGTTAAAAATAGCACTCAGTCCCGCTCTTCTTTTTTCAATATCTTCTTCGGTAAATGGTGTTTGAAATAATCGGTAAATATGATATTTCATCAGGGTAATATTGCCTGCAATATGACAGAACTTGTCCAGGCCGGTACCCTCCACCATGTCAGGATTAACGATCACATGTCGTCCGTTGAATAATGCATTGATCAGTTTCAGCTTGATGCCGCTATCGGTGAAAGACGGCATGATATGCATTTGCGCTTTATGGATCAGATCCTGCATTTCTGTCTCGGATGGATTGGCAATGAGACAGGTGGTGGCTTTCTGATGACTTAATTTAGTCAGCTTGGGCGATGGGTCTTTTCCGGCTATCACCAGCGGGATATCCAGGTCTTTAAAAACTTTTTCGAGCAGCCATATCGCTGCTTTTTCATTTTCGGAAACAGATAAATTGCCATGATACAAGGCAAAAATGCCCGTACCCGGTTGGGAGGTAATGTTTTCATGTCCGGTGAAAACAGGCAGATAGCTAATCTGTCTGGCTCCGAAAGTCTGCTGATAGGTACGCATGTCTTTTTCCGATACAGTGAGGATATCACAAAGAGGAGCAATCTCTTTTTCGTAGCGTTTCAGCAGCCGGCTTTCATGATGAAAATAGGTTTTCTTCACAAGGGAAGCTTCCCATTTGGATAGCTGCTTATAGTATTCATGTTCCACGTTGTGTAATCGCAGGATCACACGTCGGTCATTTAGCAGACCGGCATGTAGTCCGTATGTGCAGTGAATGCCTTCAAGCAGTACTGGAAAATCATCTTGCTGAATATTCTTCCACAGGGAAGGATTGCTTCTGGAGGCAACGATATAGGGGATGGAAAATGAGAAGCCTTTATGTCCCTCAGCTCTCTGGTAATATTGAACCGTTTCGCAATATTTATTTAATTCAGGTTGCTCACCGCGCCCGTATTCAAAACAATGAAGGTGAATTTTTATTCCCTCGGCATGTAAGGCGGGAAGCTTATAAAAAAGATCGACAACCCCTCCGTAGTTGGGCGGATAGGGTACATCCAGGCTGACAATATGTATATGTTTATCTTTCAATATGCCGGTAGAAATTGATCAGTTTTTTCTCTTCCTCCTGCCAGTTGAGTGAATGGCGTGCCTTTAAACAGTTGTTTCTTAATCTCGCATATAAAACATCGTCCGAGAGCAAAAGGTTGAGTGCATCGGCAATTGTTTCGGGAGACAGATCCTTTATCAGCAAAGCGACTTCCCACTCATCATTGATGGCACGGTACGAGGGATAATCCACACAAAGCTGTGGTATGCCGGCGTGGATATAATCAAAGAACCGGTTGGCGAGTGATACATAATTGCTATAGCCATTGTTCTCAAAAAGCGTAATACCGGCATAGGCGAGTTCGGTCTCTGCCCGTAATGCTTCCGGAGTAAGTTTTCCCATGAGTTGCACTTGATCACGAAGACCATATTGCTCAATCAGCGATGCGGTCTTGGTGAAATGATTACCATCACCAAATATCAATAAAGGGGCGTTTACTTTTTGCATCGCCGGAATCAGTGTTTCAAAACTCCGACCTTCATTGACGGCGCCCTGATATATAAAAAACTTTGATTGGCGTATGGGTTGTGGTTTATCATCTTTCAATACAGCGATATTTCGGATGACGTCATATTCCACTCCGTACATTTTTTTGAACTCATCGGCAATGGGCAGGCATACCGTATAGCCATGACTGAATTGCGGAACGGCATACTGCTCGATCTTTTTCCAGATCTTATAGCGGGAAGGGCGGGAAACCACTTCTTTCATTTCGCAAAACAATTCATGGGCATCATAAACCCGTTCCCATCTTTTGATCTTTGATACCCATAAACAGGGCAGGATGGTGTCGAGGTCGATGGCACAAATACAGTCGGCCTGCTGAAATAGCAGCCATAAAAACAACCTCAAATTATATTCTGCATAAAAAAGAGCTCCCTTTTTAAAATAACAGGACAGTTGTACCTGCCGGAAAGGTCTTTTTGTTAATGGTTGAGAATCAGGGAGTTTTCGGCCGGTTAGGGTAACTTTGTAACCATGGTTGGCCAACGAGGTACAAATCCGGATCATGCGCTGGTCAAAATTCAGATCGTTGGTGACCGTACAAATAATATGGAAGGGCTTCCCCATGGGCTCAAATGTCTGAAAATTGGGCCGTTGACTCAAAAAAACGGGCAATTATTTCGATAGATAATCGGAAAAGACTACTTTTGCAGCCGATTAACTGAGATGTAATTATTGGATGTTCTAAAAAAAATTGAGATGTCAGTATTAACAAAAGAAAAAAAAGCAAGTATTTTCGAATCATTCGGTGGTAAAGCTACGAATACAGGTTCCATCGAAGCACAGGTGGCGCTTTTGACTGAGCGTATTCTCCACATTTCTTCCCATCTGAAAGAAAACAAGAAAGATTTCTCTTCCAACCGCGGATTGATGCAACTGGTAGGTAAGCGCAAGCGCTTATTATCTTACCTGAGCAAAACCAATCTTCAGGGATACCGCGCACTCATCGAGAAATTAGGTCTCCGTAAATAATCCCGGATACACTGACAAATCTTATGTGATTTGTCATTTTTTTATCCGTCTTTTTTCAATCGATTTGCTTTGGTTAATTCCCCGAAAGGTGATGCATAAAGGCATATCACAAACTATTTAATATGTTATCACAACCTATCAGTACCAGTTTTGATTTGGGCGGAGGTCGTATTGTTACCATTGAAACGGGAAAGCTGGCTCGTCAGGCCGATGGCGCCGTGACCGTTCGTCAGGGTAATTGTATCATTTTTGCAAGTGTTGTTGCGAATAAAGAACCCAGAGAAGGGCAGGACTTCTTTCCTTTATCGGTAGATTATCAGGAAAAATTTGCTTCGGCCGGTCGTATTCCGGGTTCCTTCTTTAAAAGAGAAGCCCGTCTGAATGATTATGAAATTTTAACCAGTCGTCTGGTGGATCGTGCTTTGCGTCCGCTCTTCCCGGAAGATTATTTGTGCGATGTACAGGTTTTAATTAACCTGATATCTTCCGATGCGGAAGTTATGCCTGATGCACTGGCTTGTCTGGCAGCATCTGCTGCACTGGCGGTTTCTGATATCCCCATCAAAGAAATTATTTCCGAAGTACGTATTGCTACGATCGATGGTCAGATGGTGGTGAACCCCTCTCGTTCTGAATTAGCCAAAGCTTCAGCTGATTTTCTCATTGCCGCTACAGAAAAAAATCTGATGATGGTGGAAGGAGAAGCACAGGAATGCAGTGAGGAAGATCTGGTAAAAGCACTGGAAGTGGCGCATGATGCGATTCGTGTTCAGATCAAAGCACAGGAACAACTGAGAGCTGCGGTAGGTGTAACGACCAAGCGAGATTATAAAAAACCTGAAGGCAGTGAAGCCATCAATGAAAAAGTGATTGCTTTTGCAAAAGATAAAATTTACGAGATTTCCAAATCAGGCAGTAGCAAGAATGAACGCTCAACAGCTTATGACACGTTGAAGAAAGCAACGGTGGAAAGTCTGGGTACTGAAGCAACCGATCTGGAAGTGAAACTCGCCAAAAAATATTTTGAAGATCTGAAATGGGAAGTGGTTCGTGATATGATCCTGGAAGACCGCATCCGTCTGGATGGTCGTCAGCTGGATCAGATTCGCTCACTGGCGATGGAAGTAGAGCCATTGCCTACTCCACATGGTTCAGCACTGTTTACCAGAGGAGAAACCCAATCATTGACAACAGTTACCTTAGGTACTAAATTAGATGAATTGCTGGTTGAGAGTGCGGCCAAATCCGATTATTCCAAATTCATTCTGCATTATAATTTCCCACCTTTTTCTACCGGTGAAGTGAAAATGATGAGAGGTCCGGGTAGAAGAGAAGTTGGGCATGGTAATCTGGCGCTTCGTTCGCTGAAGCAAATGATGCCGGGTAATGAATATCCCTATACGGTTCGTGTGGTGAGTGATATTCTGGAATCGAATGGTTCCTCTTCTATGGCTACCGTTTGTGCCGGTTCACTGGCGCTGATGGATGCGGGTGTGCCTTTACAGAAACACGTGAGTGGTGTGGCGATGGGGCTGATCACCAGAGGCGATGGCAAATATGCGATTCTTACTGATATCCTCGGTGATGAAGATCATCTGGGTGATATGGACTTTAAAGTTACCGGTACACGTCAGGGTATTTGTGGTGTACAGATGGATATTAAAGTAGATGGACTAAGCATGTCAGTTATGCGCGAAGCATTGGAACAGGCGCGCAAAGGTCGCTTACATATTCTGGAAGCGATGTATGCATGTCTTGATGCACCGCGTCCGGAAGTTAAACCGCATGCGCCTCGCATGGAAAAATTATTCATCGATAAAGAATTTATCGGTGCGGTCATTGGCCCGGGTGGTAAAGTGATTCAGGAGATCCAGCGTGAAACCGGTACGACAATTACGATCGAAGAAATTGGGAATTACGGAGAGGTAAGTATCTTCTCTCCTGCTAAAGAAGGATTGGTGAAAGCGGTTGACTGGGTGAAAGGTATTGTAGCGGTTCCTGAAGTAGGATCTGTTTATGAAGCGACTGTAAAAGGTATCAAAGAGTTCGGTGCTTTTGTAGAGTTCTTACCTAAAAAGGAAGGATTACTTCATATCTCGGAGATCAGCTGGAAGCGTCTGGATAGTATGGAGGGTGTGTTTAAAGTGGGTGATCCCGTGAAAGTAAAACTGATTGGTATCGATCATAAAACTGGTAAGTTTAAGCTCAGCAGAAAAGCGTTGATGCCAAAACCGGATTCAGCGCCGCGTCCTCCCCGAGAAGATCAGGGAGAAGAAGCATAATAATAAAAGATTGGTGTCTGGGTGTCGAGGTGTCGAGTTGTCGATATCTCGACACTTGTTTTTTAGATCAACCTACAACGTATAACCTACAACTCACAACTTTTTAATGCAAAATACGATTGTACTTACCATATCAAATTTGTCAGAAGAGCGGCGAGAAATCCTTATGGCCTTATTGGCTGAACAGGGCTTTGAAGCTTTTGAAGAACAAGAATCCACACTTGTTTCCTGTATGAGCGAGTCGCAATTTGATCTGACCGCAACTAAAGATGTATTGCAAGATTATACAAATGATTACAGTATTGAAACCGTTGCCCCCCGCAACTGGAATGCGGAATGGGAACAACAATATCAGCCGGTCATTTTAAATGATTTTGCCGGGATCAGAGCGGATTTTCATCCGCCTTTGAAAGATGTAAAATATGAGATTGTTATCACACCTAAGATGAGTTTTGGTACCGGTCATCATGCGACGACACGTTTGATGATGCAGGCAATGAAAGAAATCGATTTCAACGGAAAAAAAGTTTTTGATTTTGGAACGGGCACCGGAGTGCTGGCGATACTGGCTTCTATGCTGGGCGCTGCACATGCTGATGCAATGGATATTGATGACTGGGTAGTGGATAATGCATTGGAAAATATTGAAAAAAATAAAGTCAGCCATGTGCATGCTTTTGTTGGGAATGCACCAATGAATGATGAGCGTTACGACATCATACTCGCGAATATTAACCGGCATATTTTACTGGAGCACATGTTGAATATGCGGACAGTATTACAATTGGATGGTTGCTTGCTGATGAGTGGTTTTTATGAAGAGGATATTTCTGTTTTGGAAACTGCAGCCAATGAAGCCGGACTATATATTACTTCTTCAGATATACAGGATCGATGGGCTTGTTTGGTCTTACATCCAAAGAATCAGTAATCATGATGCCTTCTTTTTATCTCATATTACTCGCGTATTTATTGGGTTCTTTGCCTTTTGCCTTATGGATTGGTAAGTGGGTCAAAGGCATTGATATTCGTGAAAAAGGCAGTAAGAATATGGGGGCCTCCAATGTGTTTCGTGAGATTGGCCCGATGTACGGTATCATTGTTTTATTATTGGATATGCTCAAGGCAGTGTTTGCCGTACAACTGGCCGGACTGTTGGAGCCGGACGCATGGATGGCACATGAAAAGAGCTTATGGCAATTCTTACTGGGAGGTATGGCTGTACTCGGACATCTGTTCCCTGTCTTTGCCGGATTCAGAGGAGGAAAGGGAGTTGCGTCGCTGTTTGGGATGGTGTTGGCCATTCAGCCTTTGATCGCCTTAATATGCGTCGGTGTTTTTTTACTGGTGGTATGGTTGACCAGATATATTTCTTTGGGGTCGATGGCTGGCGCAACAGTCTTTGCAGCCTGTGTATGGTTTGCCTGGAAAGATACAGATGCGTACATCAGGTGGTTTTCCTTTATAGCTGCTGTTGCGATCATATTAATGCATCGTCATAACATTGCTCGACTGTTCAGAGGAACGGAGACGCGCATAAATTTTAGAAAAAAAAGGAATGAGGATGACTAATTTTGCAATATAAACACATGATGTATGGCTAACGGAATGTTGCATATTATATTCAAGAACACTATAGTATTGATCAGCTGTTTGCTTTTTCTTGGTTGTACAGAAAATAAAGTTACCGGCAGAAGGCAATTGAAATTAGTTCCGGAAAGTCAGCTCCAATCGATGGCTTTCCAGCAATATAGTCAGTTTCTAAAAGAAAACAGAGTTGTTCCTGTTCAAAATAATGCCAATGCGGAAATGGTACAGCGTGTCGGAAAAAAAATTGCCGCTGCTATCACCACTTTTTACAAAAATGAAGGGAAGTTGAATGTACTGGATGGCTTTAAATGGGAGTTCAATTTAGTAGATGATAATCAGATAAACGCCTGGTGTATGCCTGGTGGCAAGGTGGTCGTTTATACCGGATTATTGCCCGTTACAAAAACGGAGGCCGGCCTGGCAGTGGTCATGGGTCATGAGATTGCCCATGCTCTGGCATTGCATGGCAACGAACGGGTGAGTCAGGGTTTGTTACAGCAATTCGGAGGGATTGCTTTACAGGTGGCTTTATCCGATTATCCGGCAGCAACGCAGAATTTATTCATGAATGCGTATGGTATAGGTACCACCGTTGGAGCTATATTACCCTTTTCCAGAAAACATGAGCTGGAGGCGGATCGTTTCGGGTTGAAATTTGCTGCTTTGGCCGGGTATAATCCCAACGAAGGCATTGATTTATGGAGAAGAATGGGAGAGGCCTCCAAGGGTCAAAAGCCGCCTGAATTGTTGAGTACCCATCCCTCAGACGAAACCCGTATTGAGAAGATGAAGCAATATGCACAGGAAGCGGCTCCTTATTATCGGCCGTAAATATTTTGTTTAAATATTCATGCTAAATAATTAGTCATTTTTTAAGATAAATTAACAATTGAGCTAATTTTATAATCCTTTCTTTCACCAAAACGTTTGATATGTCTCTGACTTTATTGGAGAAACTCCAGTTGAATGGAGAAAAGAATTTGCTTATTCAGGGTCTGCCTTCTTCCATCGAAAAACAATTCATGAAGTTGTCATTTGCTAAAAATGTAACTCCTTTACTAAGATCCAAAAAAATTGATTTTGCACTGATTTTTGCGATTAATCAAAATCAGCTCAACAATATTCTCAATGAGGTCTTGCCGGCACTGTCACCAAACGGAAAATTCTGGGTGGCTTATCCTAAAGCTTCTTCCAAGATTGTAAGTGATTTAAACCGGACAGCCAGCTGGGGTTTTTTATGTCAGTGTGGTTTTGAAACAGAAGATGAGGTGGTCATGGATCACGTTTGGACGGCTGTTCGTTGTGTCAAAAAAGCCGTTGAACCAACTGGTAAAGCAGTGCGTTCCAAAGTATCTAAATTAGCTCCTGCATTTGCATAGTCTTTTGCTTGTCATGTTATGGAGGCCGTTTTTTAACGGCCTTTTTTAATTTAGATATACCCGTTCAGTTTAATTTTGAATTTCATGTATTAGTCTGTCAAATATGAATTACTGGAAATATCATCATCCGCGCTATAATGTGTTTGTCTGGCTGATGGCTTTACTGGCCATTACAGGTGCTGTTTTATTATATTATATTCATAAGGATACTTTATTCTGGCAGCTGAATCAGCGTCATTCCTATCCAGGCGATCTTTTTTTTGCCTATTTTACTCATGTAGGTGATGGATTAGTGATGCTGGCACTGGGCGTTGTTCTTCTTGGACTTGGTAAGCGAAAGCTTGGAGTGATGTTGTTATTATCGTTTTTATTGTCAGGCTTGTTTGTGCAGGTCAGTAAAAAGTATATGCCAGAGCCACGGCCCGGAAGATATTTTTCTAAGATCAATACCATTCATAAAGTACATGACATGCCACTGACAGGAAATAACAGTTTTCCAAGTGGTCATACTACGACTGCTTTTGCCATGTTTTCCATGCTGGCGCTCACCAACCGATACAAAAGATGGCAAATTGGCTATTTTATATCAGCCCTTTTGGTAGGCTATTCACGCATCTATCTGGGACATCATTTTTTTAAGGATGTATATGCAGGTGCATTTGTTGGATTTTTATCATCCTTATTTATACTTTGGAGTTTCCGAAATAAAATGTTGTTCAATGACCGGGATTAGTTAAATGCCCGAAGGTAAATATTGGCGGCAAAAAATAATATCGAGAACAGAAGAATCCATAAGGCAAAGTAATACAGCACAAATCTTTTCTGAAAACGTACATATACTTTATAATCATATCCGCGGGGTTCAAGAAGTTTTTGGGTAAGCGGAAGTTTAGAGAATAATGTTTTTACAAATTGAGTGAAGATTACTTTGAATGCAATTTCTCCGGATTTAAATTTTAAGTTATTGTATCCGGTAATGAGCAGGGATCTTAAAACATAAATGACAACAAAAAGTATCAGCTGGGCATTGAATATTTTTTCCTGCATAGTTAAAAATAGATTGCATGCAATTTAATCTTTCTTTTCGAATTGAATTCAATTGCCGGTGCCGGAGTCTTTAAGAATTTTGTCAGATAGAAAGTGCTTTGCATTGCTCCATTGCCCGGTATTCTAAACAAATCAGCATCGGGCGCAAAGTAAAATTGTCGGTATCGCTGACTATTATAATTTTTATACATGGTATCAGGTATATTTTTTTTTGCACGTAACATGCCTTCCGCGCCATAGCCAACAGACAGATTTAACCAGGTCGGCACATCACTGTTGACAGGTAAAAAAGACCGGAGATTGAAAGTGAGCCAATAGGTCTGGCCATTATAGTCTTTCATCAGACGGGACGCCCAGTTATGACCTAACAAAGACTTACTTTCTTTAGCAAACGGGGTGAAACGGGCGGATGCTTTCAATCCGATCCGTTGCTCATTCCAGCCGTATTGCTGTGCAGCGAAAAGAGCGGTTCCTGAGATATTGGCCAGCATATCATAAGATGAAAATCCCCATTCTTTGGAAAATCCGTCCATGATCTCTATGATGCTCATATAAGCGAGGGATGTAAGTGATGAAGAGAGAATGGCATCATGTTGCTTCACCCCACACCATCTTAGTAAATCATACTGCATGGCAGATATGTTATACGCTGTAGCCGCATGCCCCACTTTGTCTATCTGCATCCATTCATGCCGGTCATTAAAGAGATGAAATCTGCTTTTGGGAAATTTTTTATACCACAGATAATACAGGCCGATGGATGTAACGGCCAATATGGCTGTTTCTGTCCACACCACTTTATTCAGCCGGTCTTTTCTCAACTGATCGGATGGTGGCAGAAAATATGCCTGTGAGTGGGATTGCTTGATGAACAAGCTAACAACTATAAGTACCAGTATCAGCTTTCTACATGTCACCACTTTTAAGTTTTAACTTTTGACTTTAGTATCAATCTTCATCTGATGTTGCAATTTACTATTGGAAACCTGAATGCCTGACAGAATCAATCAATTTGTTTATTACTTTTGAACAAATATCTCACAATGGAACAACTGATTCAGTCGAATGTAGCAAAATGGTTGAGCGGCCACTATGATGAAGCCGTCAAGGATGAAATACGTTCTATGCAAGCCAATCAACCGGAGGAACTTGCTGATGCTTTTTACAGAAATCTTGAATTCGGAACAGGTGGCTTGCGGGGAATCATGGGCATTGGTACTAACCGAATGAATAAATATACCGTCGGAATGGCAACTCAAGGTTATGCCAATTATCTCAATCAGTCATTTGGTGCAGGTAACGTACGTGTGGTGGTTGGACATGACAGCCGAAATAACAGTCGTTTTTTTGCCGAGATAGTTGCCAATGTCATGGGAGCAAATGGCATTCAGGTTTTTTTATTTGAGGCGCTGCGACCAACCCCTGAATTAAGTTTTGCTATTCGTCATTTAGGTTGTCAGGGTGGGGTGGTTTGTACGGCTTCTCATAATCCCAAAGAATATAATGGTTACAAGGCTTACTGGAATGACGGTGCACAGCTTGTGCCGCCACATGATAAAAATGTGATTGCGGAAGTAGAAAAAATTCACTCTGTTGATGATGTGAAATGGTCGGGCGGGGAACAAAATATTACACTGGTCGGAAAAGAAATGGATGATGCCTATATGAGCATGGTGCAGCGGCTAAGTGTCTATCCCGATGTATGTAAAAAGCAACATGATCTGAAGATTGTATATACATCCATTCATGGTACAGGTATTACGATTGTGCCGGAGGTCTTAAAAAGATTTGGTTTTACAAATGTGCATATTGTGGATGAACAAAAAGAACCGAATGGAAATTTTCCAACGGTTGTTTATCCCAATCCCGAAGAAGCAGAGGCGATGAGTATCGGGCTGAAGAAGGCTGCCGAACTGGATGCGGATATTCTGCTGGGTACGGATCCCGACAGTGACCGGGTAGGTATCGGTGTGAAAGATCATCATGGCAACTGGGTATTGATGAATGGTAATCAGACGGCAGTACTCGCTTTTAATTATTTGATTGAAGCAAGGAAAACAAAAGGCATTAATCAGCCCAACGATATGGTGGTCAAAACAATTGTGACCACAGATATGATTGATGTCATCGCGAAATCCCATCAGATCAATTGCTATAATGTCCTGACAGGGTTTAAATGGATCGCAGAACTTATCCGCGAGAAAGAAGGCAAAGAAAATTATATCATTGGCGGTGAAGAGAGTTATGGGTTGATGATCGGGAAAGAGATTCGCGATAAAGATGCGGTGAGTGCAGTGGCGCTTTTGTGTGAGATGGCTGCTTATGAAAAAGAGCAGGGCAGGAGTTTGTTTGATAAACTCACGGAGCTTTATCTCCAGCATGGTTTTTATCTGGAGGATTTATTATCCATCACCAAAAAAGGAATGAATGGTCAGGCAGAAATTGCGGCGATGATGGAAGGTTTCAGACAAAATACGCCTTCAACTATTGATGGTGTGCCCGTGGTGCAGTTGCTGGATTATCAATTACAAAAAGGGAAAGATCTTGCCAATGGTTCAGAATGGGATATTCATTTGCCCAAATCTAATGTGCTGCAGTTTGTTCTGGCTGATGGTTCAAAGATCTCTGCCCGCCCCAGCGGAACTGAACCGAAAATAAAATTTTATTTCAGCGTTCGAGCCATCCTGCCGGATGTCGCACAATATGATACGGTGTATAGTCATTTAAAATCCAGAATAAACGGGATTGTTTCTGATCTCCGCTTAAAATAAAAGGAAATGAGCAGAACGTCAGAGGATTCATACAGACATAAAGGTTTACGAAAACAACTGGTAGATGTTTTAAAGGAGAAGGGGATATCGGATCAAAAAGTGCTGGATGCTATTAATCATGTACCACGCCACTTTTTTTTTGATATTGACTTTGAAAAGATTGCTTATGAAGACAGAGCCTTTCCTATCGGTGAAGGTCAAACCATTTCTCATCCCTATACAGTTTCTTATCAAACCCAGTTGTTGGAAATTCAACCATTTGAAAAGGTTCTTGAAATAGGGACAGGTAGTTGTTATCAGTCATGTATTCTGGCTGAGCTGAGAGCTCAGGTATATACAATAGAACGTCAGAAAAGGCTGTATGATTACAACAAAAATGAGTTTGCATTCATAAAAAAATACCCACAGATCAAAATGTTCTTTGGTGATGGCTTTCAGGGGCTGCCAACCTATGCCCCTTTTGATAAGATTATTATTACGGCAGCTGCTCCATTTATACCGCCTAAACTCATTGAGCAATTGAAGCCGGGGGGCGTGATGGTCGTGCCGGTTGATGAAGATGATTGTCAGCGCATGCTGCGAATCAGAAAAAACCCTGATAACACAATCACGCAGGAAAAATTCGATCAGTTTTCCTTTGTGCCCATGCTGGAAGGGAAAAACGGTTGATTATTGCATTGGCATATCATCCATTTCCATCCGGTTATTTTTCCGTTTGAATAAGGTGATATCCATTTTACCGAAACGATAATTGAAGTTGATCCGGAAGAACTGCGGGTCTCTTCTTCTCCAGCTGTTTTGGTTGAATCCGTTTCCTTCCGCAAAGACAATATTTTGTCTGGTTCTCAGGAAATCACTCCAGTTAGCGGAGATGGTAGCTGTATTATTTTTGATCTTGAATTCTTTTCTTAGTCCGAGGTCCACATAGTAATTTTCATCAATGTATCCTTGTGTCGTTGATACCTGACCACCACCCCACATACCACCACCCATCATCCCACCTCTTCCGCCACCACCACCTCCGCCACCGGATGAAACCGGTAAGATGGCTCGTGAATTATAATCTCCGTTTAACTGCATGGTCCAGCCTTTACCTAATCTGAAGGTGTTATTGATTTTAAATGTATAGCTGTTTCGTTCGTTTTGAAGTGATGGTAATTCCGTAGTACCCTCAATACGGGAGTAATAAAAATTGAAATTATAATTCGTTTCCCACCATTTTGTAATAGTGTTTTTAAATACAAGTTCAAGACCGGCAGCAAACGCCGTTGTAGCATTCACCCAAGTTGTTACAAAGGCAGAGGTGTCGGAATTGCCCAGTTTTCGCGACTCCTGATAGCGGGCGATGAGATTTTCAGTTTGCTTGCCAAATACTGTGGCTAAGACTGTATTATTCTTTTTTCCGTAGGTCTTCTGATAACTTAATTCCAGTGAGTTCGTGAACTCCGGAATCAGATTGGGATTTCCGGTCTGATAATTTAAAACATCTGTATAGTCTGTGTTAGGTATTAACTGGAAAAAACTGGGACGTTTAACCCGGCGGGTATAATTCAATTGTAAGTCTTGTTTGCCTTTGAATGATTTGGAAATAAAGGCACTGGGGAACAGGGCCAGGGGAAACTGATTG